>SESG01008968.1_pt1 | contig 94578 bp, 78 predicted proteins | sample 3171421 | NCBI WGS metagenome assembly SESG01 (sample SAMN10866946, study PRJNA518727) | freshwater metagenome | biome: subpolar coniferous forest; feature: holomictic lake; material: water; isolation source: holomictic Lake 227, 6 m and 8 m depth | place: Canada: near Kenora, Ontario | collected...
GCTATTATTTTGATAATGTCCTGGCTGGAATGGATTCTGCGAATAAAAATGTACTTTTGCAGGCTAAAAAAACCGCTATGGCTATTGAAATTTATTATACCGGCAACAGGAAGGTAAATGCCGATATTGACGGGTTTACCGTTATGACTGACCAGTCTGTTCAGTCGGGAGGCGAGGCTTCGGCCCCGACGCCCTTCAGCCTGTTCCTGGCGTCGCTGGGTACCTGTGCCGGCATTTATGTAAAGGGTTTCTGCGACCAGCGCGGAATCGACACCACCAGGGTGCACCTTACCATGGATACGGTGTTCGACCCGGCCCAGAAGATGATCGTGAAATTCATCCTGCAGATTCATGTGCCTGCCGATTTTCCTGAACAATACGATGCTGCTGTTATCAAAACAGCCTCCCTGTGTGCGGTAAAACGACACCTGAACCCGGCCATCGAAAATGAAATCGTCATCATCCGGTCGTAAGCTGCCGGAGCCTATCACTACCACAACAAAAACAACCCTTATTATGAAACACAAATTCTCAGGCTTCAACTCGAACCTCGTACATGGCGCCGGTGCCAAAGACCCGCTGGGCAGTGTCATCACACCGATCTACCAGACTTCCACGTTTGCTTTTCAGAGCGCTGATCACGGCGCTGCCTGCTTTGCAGGGGAGAGCGACGGCTATATTTATACGCGTATCGGCAATCCTACAGTCCGCGACCTGGAGAAGACCATCGCCGTGCTGGAACATGGTTTCGACGGCATCGGCTGTTCGTCGGGAATGGGCGCTGTGAGCACGGTCTATATGGCCTACCTGGGTGCAGGCAAGCACATTGTGAGTCACAATGCCGTGTATGGCCCCGCCAGGGGTATCATCGAGGGTACCTTTTCAAAATTCGGCGTCGAGTCGACCTATATCGACACCACCGACCTGGACCAGGTCAGGGATGCGATCAGGCCGAATACCGCGCTGATCTACCTGGAAACACCGGCCAACCCGACCATCGGGATCTCCGACATCCCGGCCATCTGCGAGATCGCCCACCAGCACAATATCCCGGTATGCGTCGACAACACCTTCTGCAGTCCCTACCTTCAGAATCCGCTCGACCTGGGTGCCGATGTGGTACTGCATTCACTCACCAAGTTCCTCAACGGCCATGCCGATATCGTCGGGGGCATCATCGTTACCAGGACCGAAGCTGATTATAAGAAGATCAGGCCGGTGATGGTGACGATGGGTTGCAACATGGATCCACACCAGGCCTTCCTTACAAGAAGAGGGTTGAAAACGCTGGGCATCCGTATCGACCGCGCCCAGGAAAACGCCATGGAGGTAGCGGCCTATCTTGAATCGCACCCGAAAATCGAATGGATCATCTACCCCGGACTTACCTCCCATCCCCAGTATGAACTCGGAAGGAAGCTGATGCGCGGCCCGGGCGCCATGATGAGTTTCGGCTTAAAAGGCGGCTTGGTTGCCGGTAAAAAGCTGATGGACAGTGTTGAACTCTGCGTTTTGGCGGTATCGCTGGGCGGTATCGAAACCCTTATCCAGCACCCTGCCTCGATGACCCACAGCAAACTCTCGGCGGCAGCCAAAAAAGAGGGAGGCATCAGCGACGAGCTGGTACGGCTTTCCATTGGCATTGAGGAGGTTGAAGATATCATCGCCGACCTGGCACAGGCGCTTGAAAAGGTTTAGGGCGATCATCTGACAGCATCCTTTGCCTGCGGTGTGAAACCTGGTCTGCAGCGCTTGTCTGCAGTTAATGTTGGGCACTATGACTTTGAATGGACCGAAAGTTTACATTCCTTTTACGCTGATACTTTACATTTTTTTTGTGTGTATCAGTTCCGCCGCAGCACAACGTGTTGCGGTGGTGCTTTCGGGAGGAGGGGCCAAGGGAGGAGCCCATATCGGCGTACTCCGCGCCCTTGAGGAACAGCATATCCCCATCACCTATATCGTGGGCACTTCGATCGGCGCCGTGATCGGCGCCATGTATGCCAGCGGCTACACGCCTGATGAAATCGAAAAAATCATGAATTCGCGGGACTTCCAACGCTGGGCTTCCGGCGAAATGGATGAAAAGTACATCTATTATTACCGGAAGGAGGATCCCAATGCCTCCTGGATCACCACCAGTTTCGATTTTACGAGGAGACTAACGGCCATATTGCCCACCCAGTTTATCAAGACCTATGAGATCGATTTCCAGATCATGAAGATGCTGGCGGGATCGAATGCCGCTGCCCATGGCGATTTCGACAAGCTGATGATCCCCTTCCGTTGCGTGGTATCTGATATTGATTCCTCCGAAAAGATGATCCTACGCCACGGGGACCTGAGCACCGCCGTGCGGGGTTCCATGAGCCTGCCCCTGTTATTGAACCCGGCGGTAATTGATAAAAAACTTGTTTTTGACGGAGGGATGTACGATAATTTTCCGTGCGATGTGGCGGTACACGAATTTCATCCTGACGTCATCATAGGCAGCCGTGTGGCCCAGCGGTATGAAAAACCCGACCGGGACGACATGGTATCCCAGCTGCTGACCATGCTGATGGAGCGCCAGAGCGATACGATCAGCTATCCTAATTCGGTGATGATTGTCCCTGACATTCCGTCGGTCGACCTGCTGAATTTCTCGCGGACGGCGCAACTGGCCGACAGCGGTTATCACGCAACGCTTCGAAAGATCGGGGAAATCAGGAAGCTGGTTCACGATACCCTCAGCCGGGCTGAAATTACCAGCAGGAGAGACCGGTTCAACAGCCGTAAACCGGCCCTGTTGTTTGATTCGGTAGTTGTAAGCGGGCTCAACAAACAGCAATCCTCCTACCTGTTGAAAATATTGAAGCACGGCAGGAAAACGGTACCGGTCGAGGATCTTTCCCATGAATATTTCCGGTTCATCGATGAGGCCTATATCAGGAGTATTTTTCCCACAGCCAGCATCAACAGGAAGACCGGCTATTATGACCTTTACCTCGACATGAAAAAAGCAAACAGCTTTGGTGCGCAGTTTGGCGGTAACTTCTCCCTGGGCAACGCCAGTGAAGCCTTCCTGCAGTTGCAGTACAAGTACCTGTGGACAAAGGCCTTCCTGTTTTTTGCAAATGGTTATTTCGGTAAAGTTTACAGTTCAGCCAAAGTCGGGGGCCGCATCGACTTCAATTCAAAAATCCCCTGGTTTATCGATCTTAATTACACCTTCAACCATTTCAACTATTTCATGAGTTCCAGCTTCTTTTTTGATGATAAAACGCCAAATTATATTATTGAAGGGGAGTACTTTGCCGATATGCGCGTGGGGATGCCCGTGGCCAACAGTGCAAAACTGATGCTGGGCATCAATTATGCCTTTACCAATAAGAAATATTACCAGGCAAATACCTTCACCAGATACGACACAACCGACCTGACCACCTTCAGCTTCGTAGCCCCGTCGCTGACATTCGACCTGAACAGCCTGAACCGCAAACAATTTGCCAATGCCGGGGTACGCCTACTGCTGAAATTGTCGTATGTCTCCGGCCGGGAAGGGATGGTGCCCGGGTCGACGGCCATCAACAAGACCCTTGTTTCCGAAAACCATAACTGGTACAGGCTTCAGCTGACCTATGACAATTTCTTTGAATCGCTCGGCCCCATCAAATTCGGATTTTACGGCGAAGGGGTGCTTTCCAGTCAGCCACTCTTCTCCAATTACATCTCGACCATGCTTTATGCCTCTGCATTTCAGCCTATTCCTGAATCCCAAACCTACTTTTTACCCCCGTTCAGGGCTGTTAACTATGCAGCAGGCGGTATCAAGATGGTGGTCAGGTTGTTAAAAAAAATCGACTACCGGCTGGAGGGGTATCTGTTCCAGCCCTACCAGGAGATACTGCAGAATCCCGTGGATCTCACTGCTTATTATGGGCAGAAATTCTACAACAGGTCGTACATGGCCTCCACCTCCGTGGTGTACCATAGCCTGCTCGGTCCCATCAGCATCGGGGTTAACTATTATGATAAGATGCCCGACCGGTTTATCCTCAATTTCAACTTCGGTTATATCCTGTTTAACCGCAGGGCAATGCCATAAGCTATTTTTCAATTGGTTTGGAAATAATTTGTATTTTTGCTGCCGTAATGAATCAAATCAACCGGCAAATGTCGGACACTCATGTTATTTATACTTTAACGGATATTAACTAAGAATGGAAAATACCCAGAACATCCCTCAGAATCCTGAACCGGAGCAAACAGCCGTTCAGGAGGAGAATGCTGCCGTTGTAACTGATACCACGGATAACATCAACCCTGTGCTCCCTTCTGATACAGATCAGACCCAAGAAACCGAACAAATTACCGACATTGCTCCTGTAACTGCCGATCCTGAAACAGAACAGGCAATTGAAGGGCAGGAAGCACCTGTTGCAGCAGAACATGTTGATCCTGTTGCAGATGCCGCAGAAACTGATCAGACAGAAATTGAGCAGCCTGTTGCCGAAACGACCACTGAACCTGTGGCCGAAGTTACCGAACCTGTTGCCGAAACGACTGCTGAACCTGTGGCCGAAGTTACCGAACCCGTTGCTGAACCTGCAATCCAACCGGAAGTTGAAGCTGCCATTCCCGTAGAGGAGGTTGCTGCCGAATCCACACCGGAATTCCCGGTACCGGCTGCCGCGGTCTCCCCTGTGGAACACATGGATATGCTTCTTGACGACCATCTCGATGAACATCTGGATGAGGTTACCGAAGACAATGTTGAGCATGTATCGGTCGATGACGAAAATAACTTCGACAGCTTTACCCGTGAACAGCTGGTTGAACTGCTTGAAAAAACGGTTGCAGAACCCGATTTCAATGCCGTGAAATCGAAGATCGCCCTGATCAAGGTAGCCTTCCTGAAAAAGAAAAAGGATGAAGATCTTCAGAAATACGAGAAGGTTATGGAAGAGGGCGGCACCAAAGAGGAACTTGCCCCGGAACCGGATGAACTTGACGTAAAATTCAACGAATTATTTGCCATATACCGGGTCAATAAGGCCCGCCATATTGAGGAACAGGAGAAGATCAAACAGGATAACCTGAAGAAAAAATTCCTCATCCTGGATGGATTAAAGGCGCTGATCAGCTCGGAAGAGACGCTGAAAAAGACCTACGACGAATTCAAGATCCTGCAGGAGCGCTGGAAGGAGATCGGCATGGTGCCCCGCACCGAGATCAACAACCTCTGGCAGAACTATCACTTCCTGGTTGAGAAATTCTTTGAAAAGGTTAAACTCAACAAAGAGCTCAAGGACCTTGACCTGCGCAAGAACATGGAGGCCAAGATCGCCCTCTGTGAAAAGACCGAAGAGCTGCTGCTCGAATCCTCCGTTATCAAGTCGTTTAAGAAGCTGCAGAAATACCACGAAGAGTGGAAAGAGCTCGGACCGGTTCCTGCCGACAAGAAAGATGAGATCTGGGAACGTTTCAAAAATGCAACCGACAAGATCAACGACCGTCGCCGCGAACATTATTCGATGATCGAAGAGGACCAGGACAAGAACCTGGAAACCAAGATCGCCCTGTGCGAACAGGCCGAGATCGTGCTGGGGCTGCCCAACGAATCGATCAAGGACTGGCAGGACAACACCAACAAGGTGAACGACCTGCTGAAGATCTGGAAGAATATCGGCCCCGTGCCACAAAAGGTCAATATCGACACCTGGAACCGTTTCAAAACGGCCCTCGATGCCTTCTTTGCCAATAAAAAGGAGTATTTCGACAAACTGAAGGAGCAGCAGATGCACAACTACAACCTCAAGGTTGAACTGTGCATGCAGGCCGAGGCGCTGAACACCAGCACCGACTGGAAAACCACCACCAACGAGCTTATCCGCCTGCAGGGCGAATGGAAAAAGATCGGCCCTGTACCCAAGAAGAACTCCGACAAGATCTGGAAACGCTTCCGCACCGCCTGCGACGATTTCTTCAATGCCAAACAGGCCTTTTTCTCCAATGTCCAGGCCAGCGAAGGCGAGAATCTTGCCAAAAAGCTTACCCTGATGACCCGTTTGAAGGAGCACCAGTTTGGTGCCGACAAGAGCGCCAACCTCGATGTGCTGAAGGCTTTTCAGCGTGAATGGACCGAGATCGGCCATGTTCCCATGAAGGAGAAGGACAGGCTTCACAACGAATTCCGTGCATTGGTCAACGAACATCTTGACAAGCTGAAGATCAGCGAAGTCGAAATGAGCACCGTCAGTTTCCAGGCAAAGTTCGACCATCTGAAGAATGATCCCAATGCCCGCAGGGTTATCGGCAAGGAGCGCGAATTTCTCGCCACCAAGATCACCAAGATGAAGGAGGAGATCATCCTCTGGGAAAACAACATCGGTTTCTTTGCAAAATCGAAGAGCGCCCTGGTGGTCAAGGAGGAGTTTGAAAACAAGATCAACAAGGCCAAGAGCGAACTGAAGGTGCTGGAAGCCAAGATGAAGATCCTGAAACAACAGGGAGGCTGAAACGCCGACGCATGATGCGTCTTCATTTCACATTGCCACCCTACTTAACTGTCACATATGCCCGGTAATTCCATCGGAAAAGCGCTTGTGCTCACCTCCTTCGGAGAGTCGCACGGGAAAGCCGTGGGCGGTGTTCTCGACGGTTTTCCTGCCAACCTGGAGATAGACCCATCCTTTATACAATCGGAACTCGACCGCCGCAGGCCGGGTGTTGAATTTTATGCCTCATCCCGGAAGGAGGAGGATAAAATCGAGATTTTATCGGGGATCTACAACGGAAGATCCACCGGCGCTCCCATCGCTTTTCTCGTTTATAACCATGATCACCGGCCGGATGATTACGACCATCTTACTGACGTTTACCGACCGTCGCATGCCGACTTCACATGGCAGCAAAAATATGGCATCCGCGACCCGCGCGGCGGCGGACGTTCGTCGGCACGCGAAACGCTGGTGCGCGTGGCTGCCGGGGCATTTGCCAGGATCCTGCTGAAAACCCGCAATATTGAGGTGAATGCCCGGGTGACCCGGATCGGGGAGTTTTTCGTCGGGGAATATAGAACAGAAGAATACCGAACAACAGAATGCCGAACGGTGGATCATGGGGGAAAGCCAAAACGAGCCTCCGGCCTGGATGATCCCTTATTGCTGGACTATCTTGAGCAATTAAAATCGGCCGGCGACACCACCGGCGGGGTGATCGCCTGTTCCATAACCGGCGTCCCTGCCGGGCTGGGAGAGCCCGTTTTCGACAAACTCCAGGCCGACCTGGCCAAAGCAATGCTGGGCATCAACGCGGTAAAAGGATTTGAATACGGATCGGGTTTCGGCGCCGCGGCCATGAAGGGATCGGAGCATAACGACCCGTTTGTGAAGGAAGGCGGCGTCATCAAAACCAGCAGCAACCATTCGGGGGGTATCCAGGGAGGTATCTCCAACGGCGGGGAGATTTACTTTAATGTGGCCTTCAAGCCCGTATCCACCCTGATGATGGACCAGGCGACGGTGAACGCAGCCGGCGATGCGGTTACCCTGCAGGGCAGGGGCCGTCACGACGTATGCGTGGTACCCCGCGCGGTGGTGATCGTGGAGGCGATGGCCGCCCTGGTGATGGCCGATCACCTGTTGAGATAATGCCACACGATGATGATCCTGGGCTCGTAAAAGGCTATGCTTTCGGACCAGAGTTGCTGAAAAAACCTTCCCGACCACAGGCTGGTGGCACTGAGCATGTAAAACAGCAGGGTATAGACAAACAGGGTCAGTCCTGCGATAAAGAACAGGGAAAAGATATAGCCCGCCTGCGCAATATCGCTCCGGGTGATTTCACTGCTCCCTGCACACTGAACCTCCGATTTTGTCCAGTTCCGCCTGATCTCCTCCACGTTGCTGATAAGATAATAGGCCAGGGTCATGCCGACCAGCACGTCGTACCATGGAAACCAGTTGTCGGGCAATGCAAACCTGGCCAGGATCAGGATTACCGAATAGGTCGGCAGGAAATAGGGGGCGAGGCCGATCATGAAATGGGCAAACTGCCCGCCATACCCGCCCGAATAGGTGATATACCCGCCTGAACGCCTTGTTACCACGAATTTACGGATCCTGTTCAGGAAAAGCAACGCCACCAGCGCGTGGGTCAGTTCATGCTCAAAGGTGCCGAATGCGCTGAATTTCCGCAGGACGAGAATATAAAGCAGTATTCCTGCCCCGCTGCCGGCAAGCAGGGCGAGAAAAACGGGACTGTGGTACAGCAGGATCAGCGAATGGAAAAAGCGGAGCGACAAGCCGGGCAGAAAGAAGACAAGGACCGTCAGCATCAGGAAGCGGGATACTTTGAAGCCGTGGCCAAATGACCCGGTGATGATCACCGCCAGCGTAACGAAAAAGAGGATGACATAAATCAGATCCAACGGGTTGATATTTATAGGGTTGAAACTTCCTGGCAGTTTCATGACCATGCGGATGAAAAGCATGTTGACCATCTCCTCCGCCGGGCAATAAAAATAGTGAAAATTGATTAAGTTCAACCATTTTGGGCTGAAGCCCATGGTCATACAAATTCTCCAACCACGGGATGAAGCCCGTAGCAATTAATAAGGGTAAGCCTCCGGCTGACGTACATGGGAATTGATTGGGTATTAAGGTTTGCATATGACCATTCCAGCAACATTTCCTTATAGGAGCGGGGCATGGGTGGGGTCATTGAATATGAAAATTCCGTCAAACATATTCTCTGGTATAATAACAATCAATCAATCTACCAATAAAAAATGCTATTTTTACATCACTAACAGCTGACCTGTCAAACAAACGTTGGTTGTATTCGGGGCATGATGCATCCCCGTGGTCATTGAGGTCAATGGTCATTGCTTTTCGGAACGGGAGACCGTCGCTACTTTTAGTTTTGTCATAATGCTGAACAATTTATCCTGTGAATAACATCGAATCCATCATGCCCCTGCTCCCCGGTATTGAACATATCGGGAAAGAGGCTTTAAAGGAGCAGAACCGGAAACTCTTTGACAGCAGGTCCTTCAAAGAGGATGGTTCCGTGCTGACCTACATGGACAAAAGTGTCGAATCCTACCTTTTTGAACTCATTTCCGGCAAATACCCGCAGGCAAATTTCATGTCGGAGGAGACCGGATTTCCGACCGATCAGAACAAGGAGTACCTGTTTGTGCTCGACCCGATCGACGGGACCGATTCCTACAGCCAGGGGCTGTTCGGCTGGTCCGTTGCACTGGCCCTGTGCGACAGGCAAGGAACCCCCTTAGCGGGGATCATCTATGCGCCGCGGCTTGATCTTATGGTGGTGGCGGATATCCTGAAACCGCCTGCATTAAACGGGCAGTTGATCCAGGCTGGCGCCGGCACTGATTCCCTCACGGGCCGCACCAACATCATGGCCGATTCGGGGATCTTCCGGGAAATCAACTTTGACAGGTTCCCCGGCAAAATACGCCAGATCGGCTGTGCCTCCCTGCATGTCTGCGCCCCGGCGATCTATCCCGGCATCTATGCCTCCGTCCAGCGCAGGGCCTTTATCTGGGATATCGCCGCCGCCTGCGCAATCAACAGGGCAGCCGGGCATATAACCGAATACCTCGACGGTACAGCCATCAATTTTTCAGATTTGCTTGATAAACGCCTGACCTCCGACCTGGTCATTTCGGGCCGGCGAAGCCATATCGACGAATTAAAGAGGCATATCTCCAGGATAAGTTGATCAATCAATATAAATATTCTTATGGAAGAAGCGATAAACCTGTTTGCCAAGTATTCGACCCATATTGTAACCCTGGCAACGTTGATCATCCTGATTGCCGGTTCGGTGATCCTGCAGTTTATTGAACCCCACCTGCTGTTCTTCCAGAACCTTTTCTTTGCCACCATCCTGCTGGTGTTGCTGGAGTTGCTCGGACTGGGGATCACCATCAACAAAAACCTGCAGCGGTCGCTCAACCCCTGCGGCATTGTCTACCTGAAGCAGGCCAATCCCCCCGACCAGGAGGCGCTGGTTGCCCAAACCAATGCCTCGCGGATCTATCTTAGTGTCAGTAACTTCGGGAGGACTTCCAAAATGCTGACCGACCTTCTGAAAATCAAAAACCTGGAGGTAACGCTCTTTTTCTCCTCTCCCGAGTACCCGCTGCTTCCCAAAACCGCCATCGAGGAGGGACAGGTTACCATCAGGAAATTCTTTGAGGAGTACCAGGTCAATCCCCATTATCATTTCTATACCCTGAAAAATCCTCCCAGCATTGGTTTTGAGGCATTCTGCGATAAAAATGATGAAGTCATCCTCGGGATCATCCACTGGTACACCTTCCAGGATGGTTTCAGGATCCTGAAAGGCAGGGGCCGCAACGGTATGATCACCGTTAAACGGGGCATCAGCGCCGATGCCGACCTGTTGCTGGCCTGGCTTCACCAGGAGATCCGGTGCAAGCAGCAGGATACCTCGAAGCGAGAGATCCATTCGGTAGGGGATATCCTGGGATAAGAAGGTACAAAACCAAAGTGAATAACGAATATCGAATAATGAATAACGAATAACGAATAACGAATAACGAATTTCACATTTCGAATGTCGCATTTCGCATTTCGAATGTCGCATTTCGCATTTTGAATGTCGCATTTCGCATTTTGAATGTCGCATTTCGCATTTTGAATGTCGCATTTCGCATTTTGAATGTCGCATTTCGCATTTCGAATGTCGCATTTCGCATTTCGAATCACCAAATTTTTGAAGGACCCCTGAAGGAACCATGACTGAGCCATATCCGAGCCATATCCGAACCAAATCCGAACCATATCCGAACCAAATCCGATGGTGAACCGTAGGAGACTTAGAGGAAACTTAGAGGGGACTTAGAAAGGACTTAGAGGAGACTTAGAGAACACTTGGAAAAAGCCTGGCGAAATTGGTTCCGGGCGAGGATATGCCGGAGGGCCCATGTTAAGGTTGAAGGATCCCTTTGCGCAAGAACAAATATACGAAATCTGGGCGTGTTTTCAAAGAGAAAAGGCAACTTCTTTTTCGGCAATATTGCCTGGAATATCGCGAACAGTCACTTTGCAGGTAACGCCTGGTTTTAGCAGCGAGGGATCCTGAATGTGGTATTGATAATAAATACATGGGTATGGTTGTGAGGCTTTTCCCTCTTCCAGGATCACCCCCCCGGGCGAAACAACCTGAACCTCTACGGCAGTAACATTTGTATAAGCGTTGGCTTTGATTTGCACCTCGACAGCGCCCTGCATTGATCTGTCAATCCTGATATCAAGGATTGACGGGGGATGCATGAAATCCATGATGGCCATCTGGTAAACGCCGACATGCTTGCTCTTTTTCTTTTTCCACCGCTTCAGGCGTGAACGGTATAATTCCGACAGGGCGGGATCGGATATAACCTTACGGCCATATTCCTTCGCAAGTTCGAACCTGCTGAAGTGAGCCACCTGCCTTTCCGACCATTTTTTTTTAGGCGGACCGGGAACCGGCCCGGTGATGCCATTACGGCTGAAAATATAGGTTGGCGGTTTTTTCACCTTGTTATCAATGTGTAACAGGTTTTGGCATATAAAGTTACTACAGAAATTACATTTTTTTCCTTGCCTGGCCTTATTTAGAAAGGGTCTATGATAAAGGGTATTTTCCTACCTTTGCAAAAAACATTCTGTATGAAATACAACCCCCTCGGAAAAACAGGCGTGCTTGTTTCTGAATTATGCCTCGGAGCCATGACATTTGGCGGCAAAGGATACTGGAAGGCGATCGGTCAGCTGCCCCAGGATGCAGTCAACGACCTCGTAAAAACCGCCATCGACAGCGGGATCAACTTTATCGATACGGCAAATGCCTATTCGGAAGGGATGTCGGAGATGATGACCGGCAAGGCGCTGACCTCGCTGGGGATAAACCGTCAGCAGATATTCGTGGCTACCAAGGTCCGGATCAGGATGGGGCCGGGCGCCAACCAGGTTGGGTTATCGCGGCTCCACATTGCCGATTCGGTAAACGACAGTCTCAGGCGGCTGGATATGGACCATATCGACCTGCTGTACATTCACGGTGTGGATCCGCTGACCCCGCTGGAGGAGACGATGCGGGGGCTTGAAGATGTGGTCAGGGCCGGGAAGGTGCGCTATATCGGCATCAGCAACCATCCTGCCTGGATGGTGATGAAGGCCAACGACTATGCCGGGAAGATGGGCTGGTCGCAGTTTGTGGCCCTGCAGAACTATTACACTGTCGCCAGCCGCGATGTGGAACGCGAAATTGTTCCCATGGCCCTGAGCGAAGGGTTGGGCCTGATGCCCTGGAGCCCGCTGGCCGGCGGACTGCTTTCGGGGAAATTCACCAGGGATGTGCAGAAGGCCGGCGACAGCCGCAGGGATGAATTCGATTTTCCCCCGATCAACAAGGAAAAGGCATGGGATGTGGTCGACGTGATGGCGGGCATTGCCGGACATCATGGCGTATCGGTTGCCCAGGTCGCCCTGGCATGGCTGCTTACGCGGCCGGTGGTCACCAGTATCATCGTCGGGGCGAAACGCCGCGACCAGCTTATCGACAATATCGCCGCCACGCGCCTCACCCTGTCGGAGGAGGATTTGCAGCAGCTGGACAAGATCAGCGCGCTGACACCGGAATACCCCGGGTGGATGATCGAAAGGCAGATGACGGGCCGGTACCCGGAGCCTGTTAAATAATTTTTACCGGAAAGGCTGCCCTGCTATGTTTCCTGCATGTTTTTCAGCCTTGATCCCTTGCTTTTGAAAACAGCCCGCTGAATTTGAGATAGACCCCTACCAGGGTGCCTGCTGAGATCAGGATCGTATTCATGTTGGAAAGAAAATCCTGCTGGGTGATGAACAGGAAAACCCCAAGGCTCGTGCCGATCAGGATCACCGGGACCTTGAACCGGTTCCAGGTTCCCTCCAGTTCGATTTTTTTCTGCATCTTTTCAAACGATGACTGGTCAACCTCCGTGAGAATGTAGTTTTTAAAGGAGGGGCTTACGAATTCGATGCGTCCCTGGTGGCGGAGGATCCCCTTTCCCAGCAACTGGGCGATGGTCTTCCTGTCCTTGAGGTTCAGCAGCGTATCCTGGGCCAGATCCAGGAGCAGAAACTGTTCGTCTCCGGAAAGAGAATCCCATACATGATCATAATAGGAAAACGAAAGCTTTTCCATCTTCAGGACCAGTCCTTCAAAACCGTTGCAGGGTCTTTTATCGTGGGAATGGCGCTCCAGGCATGAGGCGGTATCCGCATCACAGCATAGCTTTATTTCTGTCTTTATTTTACTGTAAAAGGCGACAATGCCGGGATTAAACTCCCGTTCAGTGCCGAGCAGGGAGAGTACCTTTTCACACAAACCTTCATCGGGCAGCGAATCCCATTTCACGGAGGGATATACGTGGCGCATTCCCGAAACGGTTTTGGCGAATCGCGAAACCAGCAACCCGGAACGGGCGGGATCCTGCCGGGTCCAATCATCCAGGTAACGTTCTATCAGCTGTTCGGGCGTTTTGTCCAGCCAGAGGATTAGCTGGTGACCGGGCATGAGGGAATCAAGGAGTTTGCATCTCTCCTGGAAACGGTCGATCGACCCGATCCCGGTTTCAAAGTTGAACATGATGATTTGCCTGGGATAACCGTTATCTCCTGCAGGCGGTGACTTCTCAAGATCAACGCACTGCCATCCCTGTTGGGTTTGAAGCCCGGTCAGCGGGAGGTGAAATGATATGAAAATGGCATCCTGTTCAGATTCCGTCAGATCCATGAGTTCGGCAAAGAGTTCCGGCCGGCTGGCCGATGAATCATAGGAGAAGAAAAGCAACCTGACGAGGTAATTTACCAGGAAGCCTAGGGCCGTTAACAGCAGGAGGATATAGAACCAGAAAAGGAGGGCAAATTCATTCAGTTTCCCTTTATGCCATGGATCAAAGACGGATGACCACGGGTTTTGGGTGGTAAGGATGGCGCTTTCATCTCCTTTCAGGTTGGCTTTATCATATTTCAGACGTTTAAACAGGAGCGATACCCCAGAGGCGGTCGTGTCAGGATACTGTGCTTCGATAAGCGGGTCGGTGGCGATCGGATCTGCCTCATTCATAATCCTGTCGAACAGGGAGCGACTGACCGACAACACCCTTTGCTGGCGATAGCGGTTTTGTTCCCCGCATTCCTGGTTGCATGGTTCAAGGGTAGTGCCGTCGATTGCGCCAAAATAGTGACCATGGCCATTTCGCAGGGTAAAGAGCGAATCTCCCGTCCTGGAAGCTATGTTGTCGCGGTAAATCTTGTGGAGGTATTCCGTCCGGTCATTCAGCTGGTGGGCGAGATATTGCTGCTGCCGCTGCAGGTAACTGGTGGTTTCATCGGCAAACAGGGTGCTGGTAAGCAGGATTGCCGGCAGGATGATACCGGTTGTAAGCCAGCTGAGCACGAACCAGGTATAAGGGGAAAATAACCCGGGAATAAAGGAAGAAGCGGTCTCATCAACCTTCTGCTGAGGTGAATTGAGCACCCGGTAGGTCACCACCGCCTGCAGGATAAGCAACATGAACAGGATGCCCATCAGGAGGGCGAGCGGGAGAAGGTAGAAACTGATCAGCACTTTGATCCCCAGGAAGACCGCCAGGAAGAGGCAGTTGTCTTTGACCAGCCTGGAATATCCTGATGTGATGCGGTTGCCCGGGAGCAGCCAGTTGAAAAAGTATTCTTTCCCTGCCAGGCGGCTTTTTTCATCGGTAAACAGCCTGGTGAGCTGGTAAAAGGCCATCAGGACAATAAAAATAGCGGCAAAGAAGAAGAGTACAAACAGTGAGGTAAGTCCCCCGATTGAATTTTCCCTGGAGGGATTGATCATGGAAACAACGAATAAATCGGTATTTTCCACGGGGGATATCCAGGCATGATAGCTTTTATTCCGCATCTCAAGATCAAATGAGGCAGATTCCTCTGAATTCAGGGCAGCTTTCAGTGATTTATTGTCCAGGGCTTCAGCCACCAGGTTGTCGTTCAGTTCGAGAAGGTCGCCGGAATGGCGCCAAACCCTTCCGGTTTTATCGATCAGGCAGAAGGCAAAACCTTCCTGTAAAACCGGGAGATGGATCGAGTACATGGAGGCGGCGATGGCGATGATCTTCAAACTGTCGATTGCCGATGGCATCGAAAAGGCGACCGACCAGTCACCTGTCGTTTGCAGGTAAATGGGCTCCATGTTGTACCAAAGTTCGCCGTATTTATATTTCTCAGGATTGATGAAATAGTCCCGGTTAGTTACCCTGGCGGGAATGCATTTCCGGTAGGGGGTGAACATAAAACGCTGCCGTCCGTTACGGTCGGCCCAGGAGAGGGTCTTGAAGAAGGGATAACAGGGCGGTTTGTTGAACATCAGGTAGCGGTCAGAGGTTGAATCAAACAGGGATGGATTCATCCGGGGCATCGTCCGCATCTCGGGATGCCTGCGGTTATACCAGTCAAGCTGCGCCAGGATCGTATCCTTTTCCTTCACGAAGGCTTTATTGACCTCGTTATTCAGGCTGCGTACCTGGCTGACCTGATCGGCGGTTAATTTATTCCTGATCAGCCGCTGTGACAACATGATGGTAAGCAGCAGGGCGAGCGTGGCGAGCGAGAGGGCGATCATGGTCACACCCGACCTCGTCAGCTGCTCGCGGGGACTCATGATGAAAACCTTGATAATGGGAAGGCTGGAAATGATCAGCAGCATGGTGAAGATAAAGAAGACAAGCAAGTCGGAGGGCAGGCCTCTTTTTTTCTGGTTAAACAGTTTTTCCTCGATAAAACCGCCCAGGTAGCAGTTCGGATCATGGCGGAAATTCACGGGAATGAGGAACAGCAGGTAATCCTTCCCCTCAACGGTCACCTTTTCGATGGCTCCCGACTGGATCAGCGATGGCGTATCTTTGGCATCCTGGCCGGCCATCAGGTTAAATTCATTTTCAGCCTGCTGGGATTTGCTTTTAGCCGCCATCATCACCGCGCGGGAGAGTTTTAAATCGCCGGGCAGTGTGGAGAAGGTGATACTGTTGTGGCGGATCAGCAGGTAATCAGAAAAAAAGTCCCGGTGCATCAACTGGCCCATGAAGTCGTTCCAGGGCACCTGCATCAGGATGCTGTCTCTCTTTTTCTTCTCCCCTACAGCGGTTTTAACCGTATCGGTTTTAGCGTTGGCAGCCACGGAGGATTTTCCTTTTGCGGCGGGTTTTCCCACAGGTCCCAAAAGAAGATTCCGCTCTGAATTTTTTCTTGCCGTCAGCTTGTAAACGAGCAGGTCATTCTGGCTGGTGTCCTGTTTCTGCAATGGTTTGAGGCTCTCGGCGATCATGCCGAATCCGGCAGGGATCGCGGGCAGGGAATCCTCGGGCGAATACTCCACATAGGGAAACAGGTTTTTGACCACCGTCTGATAGATGGCATCTTTTTGCTTGATGGAATAACCAAGCTTTTCCAGCGTGCGGTACCCCTGTTGCTCAAGCTCCTTCTGGTTCCGGTCGAGGGAGATGAAAAAATAGATGCACAACAGCAAAATAATCGCCAGGAAGATGGCCAGAGCCACTCCCGAAATCCCGAGTTTTGTGAAAAATTCTTTCATATTGCAATTTCAATCATCATAATTTTGCCCGAACAAGCTTAGGGAAAACCCCTGTTGAATTGCCACGGGCAACAGATCAATATAACATGAACCAAATATACTATGGATTTTGGATTTTCGCGCCGGAGATGAAAAAATATCGCAGATGGCGGCCAAAACAGGCAGAATTGACCTCGTCTTTCCGGGCGGGAACCTGTTTCTGATCCGCGGACACCTCCCTGCACAAATATGATCAAACCGGTTTCGGAATCGGGCGGCAGATGCGGCCATGGAGAATATCGGGGAAATATTCATAAGTTTGCAGCAACAGGAGCATTACTCACTTCAGCAGTCTTTGGCAATGTTTAATCGAAATGAGGTTGCGCCCATCCGCAAGGGCGACAAACGCGTGATCAATGGCTGGGTGATGTACGACTGGTCCAATTCGGTTTACCAGCTCACCATCGCGTCAACCGTATTCCCGATCTATTATAACACGGTAACCCGGCACGGGACCGACTATACCGTCAGTTTCTTCGGCATGCATGTCATCAACACGGTTCTCTATTCGTGGGCCATTGCCGCGGCCTACCTGCTGATGGCGCTGGGGTCGCCGCTCATCTCCTCGATGGCCGACTATACCGGGCGGAGGAAGGCCTTTATGGAGGCCTTCACCTGGATCGGCGCGGTGTCGTGCGGCATGCTGTTTTTCTTTGACGGCACCAATATCGAACTGGGCATCATTGCCTTTGCGCTGGGAACCCTCGGTTACGGAGGCAGCATCGTGTTCTACAACTCCTTCCTGCCGGTGATCGCCGAACCTGGCGACCAGGACAGGATCAGCGCCCGCGGTTATTCGATGGGCTACCTGGGAAGCGTACTGCTGCTGCTGGCCAACCTGGCCCTGATCATGAAACCGGCATGGTTCGGCATTCCTGCTACCTCGGGATTGCCGGCGCGCCTGTCGTTCCTCAGCGTCTTCCTCTGGTGGGCGGGTTTTTCGCGGATCACCTTTGCCAGGCTGCCGAAATATACCTTCCGCAAACGGAACAACCACGCCAGCGTGTTGGTCAACGGGTACAAGGAACTGCTGACCGTGTTTGGCCAGGTTCGGAAATCCTACCAGCTCAGCATGTATCTTGCCGGTTTCTTTTTTGTGATGATGGGGCTGCTCACTACCATGTTCATGGCGGCCACCTACGGAGAAAAGGAGCTGGGGCTGAAGGAGGATGTGCTGATCCCGACCATCCTGGTGATCCAACTGGTCGGCATCCTCGGATCATGGCTGTTTGCAAGGGTTTCAGGCTGGATCGGCAACCTCAGGGCGCTGATCCTCTCGGTGACCATTTGGATCCTGATCATCATCGGGGCCTATTTCATCAGCAGTGCCGCCGGGTTTGTTGTCACGGCCCTTTTCATCGGCCTGGTCATGGGAGGCTCCCAGTCGCTGGCCCGTTCGACCTATTCCAAAATGCTCCCTGAGACCACCGACCACACCTCCTTCTTTAGCTTTTACGATGTGATGGAAAAGATGGCGACGGTTACCGGCACCTTCAGCTTCGGCATCATCGAGGCCATCACGGGAAACATGCGCTTCTCGGTGCTGGCCATCGGGATATTTTTTGCTATCGGGCTGGCCTTTATGCTGGCGCTGCTCAGGGGAGAGCGGCAAACCGCCGGTTGATGGATTCACCCCAGGCAATTCCAGGGGCTCGCCACTGGCACTCCTCCGGGAAGAGGGAGAAATGTTGCATAACCTCTGCTGCAATGTTCCCGGGTCGTAACGGAGATGATTATGTTTAACAGGTACTGTAATGCTTAAAATGATATTTTTTGTAGTTTTGCAGCGATTTTTTTTAGCGGCAAATGCCAGGGTATTGTTTTGAAATGGTTACTTTTGCGATACCGGGAATTGAGCCGCTGTGACCTTTTTCAAGCGGATTCCCGGGGACCAATTTGATTTTCATACCCTTTCAACCGTTTGAAAATCATGTCAAACTGATTTATGGAGCAACGTAAAACAGATCATATAGAACTGGCCTTATCATCGCAGGTTCCCGGTGTGCTTTCCGACGGCAGGTTCACCTATGAACCCCTGCTGGGATCGCATCTGCAGGGAGAGTTAGCCCCATTTTCTTTCCTGGGGAGGGAGTTGCGGGTTCCCATGTGGGTCTCGAGCATGACGGGCGGGACGAAACTGGCCCGTACGATCAACAGCAACCTGGCCAGGGCCTGCCGCGAGTTTGGCATGGGGATGGGGTTGGGATCGTGCAGGATACTGCTTGAACAACCCGGTTTTTTCGGCGATTTCGACATGCGCGACATCATCGGCCCCGACCTGCCCCTGTATGCCAACATCGGCATTGTACAGGTGGAGGAGATGGTTGCCGACGGGAGTTATGACAGGCTTTCTGAGCTGGTTGCCATATTACGGGCCGACGGGCTGATCATTCATGTCAACCCCGTCCAGGAGTGGCTGCAGCAGGAGGGAGATGTGCTGAAGCATCCGCCCATTGAAACGATAGAGGCCTTCCTTGCGCTTACCAAACTGAAGGTCATCGTCAAGGAGGTAGGGCAGGGGATGGGACCCGAAAGCCTGCGCCGGCTGATGGATTTGCCGGTGGAGGCTGTTGAATTTGCCGCTTTCGGTGGCACCAGCTTTGCGCGCATCGAGCTGGCGCGCGGCACGGAGCAGCGGCAGGAGCAGTATGCACCCTTTGCCCTGGTGGGGCATACGGCAGAAGAGATGGTAGGCTGGGTGAATTCGATGGAAAACGGGGAGAGGCCTCCAAAATGCAGGCAGCTGATCATTTCAGGAGGAATAGGTTCATTTCTCGATGGCTATTATTATATCTCAAAAAGTTCACTAACCAGTGTTTTTGGACAGGCTTCCGGTTTTTTACGGTTTGCCCGGGGAGACTATGCTGATCTGCAGCGGTTTGTTGCCGATCAGGTCCGTGGATTGAAATTTGCCGGAGCCTTTTTAAAAATCAGATCTTGACGATGCACAAAGAAATCATTCATGGCTTTTCCAAACTCACCGAGGAGGAAAAACGTAATTTCATTGCCCTGCTTTGCAATGAATCCTCTCATGCGGGAGAGAAATTTGAAGGTTACCTGATGGAAGATGAAACCGAGCGCAGCCAGTTTCTCGACCTGAGTGAGAATACCATCAGCAGTTTTCATACCCCATACGGGATTGCCCCCAATGTGATGGTCGACGGCCGGGTTTACCATGTGCCGATGGCCATCGAGGAGAGTTCGGTGGTGGCGGCTGCCTCGCACAGCGCCCGGTTCTGGGCCGAACGCGGCGGTTTCCATGTGACCCGGGTGACCACCGTAAAACTGGGACATGTATATTTTACCTGGCTTGGCTATCCTGAATATATCTGGGAACGGTGGCATGTGCTGAAACTTTTTTTGCTGGAGCGGTTAAAGAAGCTGACGATCAACATGGTTCGCCGGGGTGGCGGGATCATCAGCCTGGAGCTGATTGATGCCGCCAAAACCGCTGAGAACCTTTTCAAACTGGAGTTGAAGGTTGAAACCATCAACTCCATGGGGGCCAACTTCATCAACACCTGCCTGGAGGATATGGCCGAAGCGCTCGACCTCTTCTTTGCCGTCGACAATGATCCTGAGGGAAAAAAGTGCCAGGTTGCCATGGCAATCCTGAGCAACTATACGCCTGAATGCACCGTTACGGTGGAGGCTTCCAGCCATATCGACCATTTCAAGCCCATTTCGGAACGGCTGCCTGTTGGCGTATTCGCCGATAAGATGATGCTGGCTTACCAGATCGCAAAAAACGATCCATCCCGTGCGGTCACCCATAACAAGGGGATCATGAACGGGGTGGATGCCGTCCTGATGGCCACTGGCAACGATTACCGCGCCGCCGAAGCCGCGGCCCATGCCTTTGCCGCCCGCGACGGCCAGTACCGGTCGTTAAGCTGGTGCTCCATGCAGGATGATATCCTTACCTTCGGGATGACCATCCCGCTGGCAGTGGGCACCGTGGGCGGGATTACCAACCTGCACCCGCTTGCCCGCCTGTCGCTCGAAATACTGGGCAACCCCACGGCAAAGGAGCTGATGGGGATCGTTGCCTCGGTCGGACTGGCCACCAATTTTGCCGCCATCCGCAGCCTGATCACCACCGGGATCCAGAAGGGGCACATGCGCCTGCATCTTTCCAATATCCTGAATACCCTCAATGTTGACGGCACCCTGCGTGAAGAGGCCGAAGCCTGGTTTGTAAACCGGAAGGTAAGTTTCAATGCAGTAAAACACTTCCTGCATGAACGGAGTTCATGAATTTCGTGCCAACGGGAAACTCCTCCTTACAGGCGAATATCTTGTTTTGATGGGAGCTACGGCCCTGGCCCTGCCGACGAGGTTCGGGCAGAAGATGGCCGTTGAACCATCCGCAAAAGGAACCCTTTGCTGGGAAAGCTTTTCCCCGGGGGGGAGATGGTTTACCGCAACATTCGATACCTTAACTTTCGGCATACAATCGGCTGACAATATTGCGACGGCGGCAAAGCTCAGTAAGTTACTGGCTGCAGCCCGTGCGCTGAACCCGGCTTTCCTGGCCGGAGACGAGGGCTGTATGGTAAAGACGGATGCCGACTACCCATTGGCGTGGGGGCTGGGAAGCAGCTCCACCCTGTGTTACCTCATCGCCTCCTGGGCCGCCATTGATCCGTTTAAGCTGCATGCGATGGTCTCAAATGGTTCGGGCTATGATTTAGCTTGCGCAGGACGGTCCGACCTGCTGTTTTACAGGCTGAAGGATGGACTCCCCGAGATCACGACCGTAACTCCCGGGAATGCCCTGAAGCACCATACCTGGTTTGCCTACCTTGGAAACAAGCAGGATACTGACCGTGAGGTTTCCGCATTTCTTTCCGCACCGGGCCAATCCATAAAACAGGTTGAACTGCTCTCACAGCTGGCCACTGGTTTCTGCGTTGCAGAAACGGCCGGTGAGCTGATCAGCCTTGCCACACATCATGAATCGGTCATGGCGGCGATCCTGAAGCGGGAGCCCGTTGCACGGCGCTTCCCGTCGTTTCCCGGAACGGTCAAGTCGCTGGGAGCATGGGGAGGCGATTTTGCCATGTTCATCAGCGGCCATGATCCGCAGGAGGTGACCGGTTACCTTCAGCAGCAAGGCCTTTCCGTCGTTTTTTCCTATATGGATATAAAAGCTGTGTCATGACGAAACCTCAATTTCCAGGGCTTTTCAGTTCCGTTAATGCCAGGCCAGTTGCAGGGACTTCATGGAATGCCGCGTGGCAGAGTCCTTCGAATATTGCCCTGGTAAAGTACTGGGGAAAAAAGGAGGGCCAGTTGCCGATAAACCCGTCGCTCAGCATGACCCTGAGCCAGGCGTTTACCAGGACCCGGCTCGAAGCTGTTGTTGAGGATAACGTTGCCGGGCTGGTTTCTGTGAACGGCGACCCGCGTCATCCCTTTATTCCCAAGATGCAGCGACTGCTGGATTTGCTTTCAGGCGGGATTCCCTTGCTGGGGAACCTGGCATTCACTGCCGAAACCGAAAACAGCTTTCCCCATTCCACGGGCATCGCCTCCTCGGCATCGGGCATCAGCGCCTTTGCGCTCTGCCTGCTCGACATTGCAAACCAGGTGGCAACCCCGGAAGTGCCCTTCAATAAATGGATGCAGATGGTATCGTATGCCTCGCGGCTGGGTTCGGGAAGCGCCTGCCGCTCCCTTTACGGCGGGTTCACCGTATGGGGCCGTACAGCCCTCGTGGCCGACTCCTCCGATGACTTTGCCGTGGCCGTAAGGAAGGAGCTCCATCCCGCCATGATGTCGCTGTGCGATGCCATCCTAATCGTTTCATCGGAACAAAAAGAGGTTGCCAGTACCCTGGGGCACCGCTCCATGGACCATCATCCCTTCCGGCAGGGCAGGGTGATCCAGGCAAACAGCAACCTGGAGGAGACCCTCAGGGCGCTTGCCGCCAACGATTTTGACAAGCTGGGCGATATCGCCGAAAACGAAGCCTTGTCGCTTCATGCCCTGCTGATGAGCGCCAGTCCGGGCGTGATCCTGGTGAAACCGGGAACCCTCGAGATCATCCGCAGGGTGCGGGCGCAGCGGAAAATCGGCATTCCCCTCTTTTTCACCCTCGACGCCGGCGCCAATGTACATCTTCTTTATCCCCGTGCGGCGGCCGAAGCCGCTGAAGCGGTGATCCGCGGGGAACTTGCCCCCTTTTGTGAAGGGGGGCGGGTGATTTACGATCATTGCGGAACCGGACCAGCCCGGCTAACGGGCCGGGATGAAAACCAGCCCGGATGAACAGGAAAACCACCTGGCCGGCCAAGCTGCTGCTTTTTGGCGAATACTCCATTTTACTGGGCTCGCAGGCGCTGAGCATGCCCTTCAGCGCGTTTGGCGCCGGGTTCCGCTTTCCTGGCCCGGATCGACCAGGATTTCCGGAGGCGACCGAAAGCAACCGTCACCTGGGTGAATTGTCTGACTACCTTTTTGCATCGCGCGATTACTTTGGTGCATTTATAGACCTGGAGCGCTTCGCCGCTGATATTTCCAACGGGATTTACCTGGATTCAACCATCCCCCAGCGCTATGGCATGGGCAGTTCCGGGGCGGTTTGTGCCGCGGTCTGCGGCAGGTATGGCCCGGAACCTTTATTGTATGCTGATGATCTGCAGGGGTTGTCACAACTCCGTGAGAGGTTTGTCAGGATGGAGTCCTTTTACCATGGGAAGAGCTCGGGTTTTGACCCGTTGGTGATCTACCTGCAGCGACCTGTCTGGCTTGACCACCGGCTGGAATTTGTCCCTGTTGTACTGAACAACCTGGAAAGCGCTGAGAATCTGCATATCCTGCTGGCTGATTCGGGGGTGCCCTGCAGCACAGGGCCCAAAGTAGGCCAGTTCCTGGAGCAGTTCTTTCCCGGAGGCAAGGTCACCGAGCCGGGCGAACGGCTTATTTCGCTGGTCAACAGCTGTATTGACAATCTCCTTCATGGCAAAGCCGGGGATTTCGGCCATGCTGCCAGCCTTCTCTCGCGGTTCCAGTGGGAGACGCTGCGTCATCTCATTCCCCTTCGTCTTCATCCGCCCTGGCTGGAGGGGCTGGAAAGCGGCATGTTTTCCCTGAAACTCTGCGGTTCCGGCGGCGGCGGATTCCTGGTCTGCTTTACCACGGACAAAGAGGGCACAGAGGCCTGTTTCAGAAACGCAGGAATACCGCTTATCCCGTTAGTCCCTCCGGGAATGGCCGGGTTTAAAGGGATCGGCTGAAGATCACAGCCTCCTCTCTGACCGGGGATTACAGCCGGTCGACATCCGATTTTTTATTACCAGTTCTCTTATTGTTTCATTTAATCTGTCTATATATATGTTAAAAATGTGGATCAAAGCGTTGAAGGTGATCCCCCGGATCTCGAAAGAGGAATGGGATCACCTGGATATCATCTCAAGATGGCTGGTAGCCACCAGGGCTGCCGTGTTTGTGATGACCGCCACCGCCGGCGCAATCGGCGGCCTGCTGGCCTACCGCCAGGGGAGTTTTTCCTGGGTTATTTTCGTGGAGGCTGTGGTGGGCATCGTCTTCGCACATGCCACCAACAACCTGCTGAATGACCTGATCGATTACCGCAAGGGGATCGATCACAACAACTATTACCGGTCACTTTACGGCCCGCATCCCCTGGAACACGGATTCATGACGAAGAAAGCCTTCATGAACTACATCTATGTGTCGGGAGCCGTGGCCCTAGCGCTGGGACTGCTGATCACCTGGCAGGTTGGGATTTCCACCCTCTGGCTGGTTGCCGCGGGACTCTTCTTCCTGCTGTTCTATACCTGGCCCCTGAAATATTTCGGTTTGGGGGAGATCTCGGTGATCCTTGTTTGGGGGCCGCTGATGATCGGGGGAACCTTCTTTGTCGTTTCCGGCGGCCATTGGGATAACTGGGTGGCCCTGATCAGCCTGGTTTATGCCCTGGGGCCCACCACGGTGCTGCTGGGCAAGCATACCGACAAGCTGGCGGAGGACAAGGCCAAGGGGGTGCGAACCCTCCCGGTAATCCTGGGAGAGAAGCCTTCGCGGTACCTGACCCTTTCCTTCTGGGCCATACAATATGCGCTTGTCGCGTGGTTCGTGATTTCCGGCCGGCTGGGCTACCCGGTGCTGCTGGTACTTCTTACCCTCCCCGGGTTTGTGAAGATGATCCGCATCTTTTCAAAACCAAGGCCTGCAGCGGCCCCGGAGGGTTACGACGCCGGCGCCTGGCCACTGTACCTGGTTTCCTATGCTTTCCAGTTCAACCGCCGGTTCGGAACGTGGTTTATCCTGGGATTGATATTGGACATTGTGATATATAAGGTTTTCCTGCATTAGCAATTTAAACCCATTCTAACTTCGATATGCAGCGTTAAACACATCGAATAATTCAGTTATTTTGCATCTTACAAGGATGCAAAAGGGATGGTTTACATCGGCATAGATGATACGGACAACCTGGATACCCGGGGTACCGGCTACCAGGCAAGGACCCTGGGTTATTCGCTCATGGCGGCCGGGTTTTTTGTGTTGAAGTCGATCACCCGGCATCAGTTGCTCGTGGATAAAAGGATTCCTTATACTTCACACAACAGCTCGGCATGCCTGGTCGGCGATTGCCGGGTGGACACCGAAAGACTGATCGATCACTGCCGGGAATTCCTGGTCCGCGAGAGTGCCTTTGACTCGGATGCGGGGCTTTGCGTCGCCCCGGCCGGTGAGGTGACGGCAGATATCATTGCCTACGGGAACCTTGCAAAACAGCAGGTACTCACCATGGACGATGCCTTCAGGATGGTCAAAGGGAAAAACATCTTCCTGGAGGGCTTCAAAAATGCTAAGATCGGCATCATCGGGTCGCTTGCCGGCGTAGGTTTACGGGCCGGGGGCGAAGATGGCAGGCTCTTGTGGACCAGGAACCTGCGGGAGGTCACGGGCATGTTTACCGTAAACGCATTTCTCCGGGAGGTCGACATCGACAGGGTTGTAACCAGGGAGATGGAACCCGTTGATGGTAATTCGGTACTGATGGTCACCGATTGGTGCCGGCCGGTGATGTCAGGGGGGATGATCACCCTGATCGTGGATAAAGCAAATGAAACTGAACCATATGAATACCAATCTGCTTCAAAGGACTATATCAAGAGCATTTCCGGGTGAACTGGCTGCCCGGGCAACCGAAGTAATTTTCCTCTTTTCGGTAGGAATAGTGGCGGTCCTGCTGCACAGCAAACTCCGTTTCCCCATGCATCTGCCGGGCAAGCAGGGACTGCTGTTTGTGGCGCTGGTGATAACCTCGAGGGGTTTGTCACGGTGGCCCTTCGCAACCAGTATTGCCTGCCTGGGTTCCGCAACCCTTCTGCTGATGCCGGGCCTGGGCTTTCATGATCCCTTTATGGCGGTGAACTACATCCTCATGGGAGGCCTTATGGATGTCGTTTTTACGCAGGCTTCCAGGATTACACCCAGGATATGGATCATCACAGGCGCTACGGGTCTGTGCTGGGTGCTGATCCCATTGTTCCGGCTGGCGGTATCCCCGTTTGCCGTGGTTCCGATGGGTGCCTTCAGCTCCGGTATTGCCTTCCCGATTATGACACACCTGGCTTTCGGCCTGGCAGGAGGCCTGCTTTCGGCAGGTTTGCTCGGACTGTTAAACAAGGGTTCAAGATAATCCAGTAAATTCTTAATTACGATCAAACCATCATACGTTAATGCTGCAATAACAACCCCGATATGCGAAAAATAACATATCGATCGTTCATGGTCCGGGAACTGAAAAGCCTGCTCTTCGTTCCTTTGCTGTTTCTTCTTTTTTCTTCCTGTACAAAGAAGGAGACAATACGCACGCCGCCTGTCATAGGGTTTGTGACCGATTCGGGATATGCCTCGCGGGATACGACGCTGATGGTCGGCCAGAAGATCAGGGTTGGGGTCAGGGCACGGGGAACCGACGGGAACATCACCTACTTTTCGATCCGTTACAACGACGGGGCGGCCAAGATCCTGCTCGATACCGGGATGAACCGTCCCGTTCTGAACTACACGGTGGATGTAATCAAAACCGCCAGCCTGCATGAGAAATGGACCTTCCTGGTCATGGACCGTAACCGGAATTTTGACAGTATCTCACTCTACCTGACCAAATCGGATTATTCGAAATGGGGGAAGATCAGGACCCTGCCAGGCATAAGCCTCGGCGCGCAGGAACGCAGCGATACCGGCAGTTTCCTGTCGCTGGCAGCGGGCCAGGTATTCAACCTCGGCCAGGCCTGGCTGGACCAACAGGCGATTGACATGATCTATTATTACGGGCAGTATGAGGGAACGCTCGCCTCGCCGATGGAGGCTGAGGCCCCCGGCTTTTTCACTGGCGCGCAGGGAATTGCCAACTGGACCATAAAAAATGAGACCCGCTACGATACGACTGCTCTCCTGCCAGCAGTTTTTGATGCCGCCGGCGACGACAGCCTGCTGCTTTCAGCCTATGACCCTACGGCCGGAAAACGGAAGGCAAAGTACCTTCAGCCTGGAATGGTGGTGGCTTTCAAGAGTCCCGCAGGGAAACTGGGGCTCATTAAGGTGACCCGGTTGTCGGGAACCACGGCGGGTACGGTGACCTTCACGGTTAAAATACAGGAATGAGTTGTCCATCCCGTTGAAGGGTATTTTGTCAATGACCCCACCAAGGCCCTCCCCTTGCCGGGGAGGGAGTAGGAGGCCAGGGTTCATCGGGCAGGACGAGCGAATTGTTGAGGTAATGATATCAGGGGCCGGCTGGCTGCCTGTTTTGAATGTAAATTATGAAGGATTCCGTTGGGAAATTTGCCGAAATGAATCAGTTAAGCTGGTTTACCGGAATAACCGGGTGGATTAAGGGTTTGCTCAGGGCAACTGCTGTGATATGTTGCTTGCTTTTCTTTATCAACCCTCTTGCTGCTCTGGTTGCCGACACGGCCCGGCGTGATACGTTGAACAGGGCCTGGACGAACCAGTTGCCCGAGTTCTTTGTGACGGCAACGCGTACAAGGGAAAAAAGCGAGGAGATCCCGGCACGGCTCCGGTCGATCACGGCCGGCGAGATCGACCGGATGCCCGCCAACAATGCCGATGGTTTGCTGGAGATGTTGCCCGGGGTGAATATCGACAGGGTCAACGGTATTTTCTCCAAAAATGCCAGCATCACCATGCATGGGCTTAACGGCACACCTAGGACGCTCGTGCTTCTCGACGGCATCCCGCTCAACAAGGCCGATGGCGGCGGGATCAACTGGAACCGGATCATTCCCGAAACCCTCGACAGGATCGAGGTGGCCAATGGCCCGACCTCGTCGGTCTACGGGGGCAATGCGATGAGCGGTGTCATCAACCTTATAACCGCCAGGCCCGCGGCAAAACTCCAGGGACTGGTGAAGACCTTCGTGGGATCCTGCGGGACTTACGGGGGGCTGATTTCACTCGGGGGAAAAACCGGGAAGGGGGAAAGAGGCTTTTACTACCAGGTCAATGGATTTTACAGGCAGGGCGACGGGTATGTCATCGTCCCCGAAGCGACCCGTACCAGCAACGATGTCAAGACGTCGCTCATGGAGAAGATGGTGTTGGCAAAGGCCGGGTACCAGTACGCCAACAAGAGTTACACAGAGGTGGAATACAGCTATTATGAAGACAAGCGGGGCGACGGGTTTCGCGTGTTCGAACCTGCGGGTGGCTACAACGCTTACCCGACCCATGCCCTGCGCGCCACCAGCAACAACAGGTTCAACCGGTTCAGTTTGCTTGTCAGTGCCTTTTACCAGGATGAGTTTTATCACAGGCTGAGTGAAACGGTTGCCGCTAAAAAGGGAAACAAGTACAGCCTGTTCAAAACCGATTCCCGGCGTATCGACCAGGGCTTGTGGTCGAACCTGAGCTATGCAGGCGACCACAACATGACCTACACCCTGGGCCTTGACCTGAGATCGGGCAGCGTCAATGGTGCCGACACCTATTATACCTCTTCGGATGTGCTTACCAATAAGGGGAAGATGGATTTTTATGCCCTGTTTGCCGAATATGAATGGCGCACGCTGAAACAGAAGCTGATCCTCCAGGGTGGGCTTCGCTATGACATGGCACGGTTTCATGAGGGATCCTTCACCATTTCTCAGCCGACGAGCCTGACCGATTTCATGGCTGCCTACCCGACCCGTTTTGACGACCAGACCTGGCAGGCCCTGAGCCCGCGCTTGGGGTTGAAGTACATGGTCTCGGGAAGGTTCAATGTCTACGTTTTGTATTCGCGGGGTTTCAGGCCGCCCATGCTTGACGATATGTGCAAGAACGGCAATGTTACCAAGGGATTTAAACTGGCAAACCCGCAGCTGAAGCCCGAAACGCTCGATAACTTCGAGATCGGCTGCAACTGGCAGCCCCTGGCCGGGATGATGCTCAGACCGTCGGTTTATTATTGCATCGGGCATGATTTCCAGTATTTTGTGAATACCGGCGACAGTATCAATACAGGAGGCGATAAAAACAAACCCATCATCCGCCGCGAAAATGTAAGCCGCGTTGCCATCCTGGGAGCTGAGATGGCATTACAGTACCAGTTGAGCAGGCAGGTCAGTTTTGTTGCCAGCTACGCCTTCAATGATTCGAGGGTGAAGGAGTTCACCATCCTGCACGGGGGTACCGATCTTACCGGCAGGTTCATCATGGAGGTGCCCCGCAACCAGTTCTCGGCCGGGGTGTTCTGGAACAACAGGATCATCCAGACCTCGTTAACCTTTAACCAGCGCGATGCGCAATGGAGCGACGACGAAAACACGGTAAAGACGCCAGGTTTCAACATCTTCGATTTAAAAGCAGGACACACCTTTTTCAAACAGGTAAACCTGAGTTGTGTTGTCCAGGATATTTTCAACACCCGCTATTATGATTCAAAAGGCAATATTTCGCCAGGCAGGTTTTTTATGGTAAACGTAACCTGGCGGTTTCTGAAAAGCTGACCTTACCCAACGCTCCCAAAGGGGAGGGAGCGTAAAAAAGGACCCCACCCCGGCCCTCCCCTTCAAGGGGAGGGAGTCGAGTGACCACGGAACTGGGGCAGTTCATTGATAAGAGGCACAATAAATTATTGAATATTCATTTTTAACATTGATATTATGAGTACATTTTTTACGCGAATCTTCCTGGTAGCAGCCCTGCTTGGCTGCCTTAACAGCAATGCGCAGACCCTGCTTGCAAAATGGACCTTTCCCACGGGTACTCCTGCCGACAGCCTTGCCGATGGCGGGATTCCATCAAACCTCACGAAGGCCATCCGTACCGATGGCGGCACCAGCGTCATCGACTTCTCAAAAAACGGGCTGACCACCAAGGCGGCCCAGGCCACCGGGTGGGATAACGGTGCGCTGACCAAGAGCTGGATCATCGAGGTTTCAACCTTGAATTACAATACCCTGAAAATCTCCTCAAAGCAGCAATCGGGCGGAAACAGCCCGGGGCCGCGCGACTATACCCTGCAATACAGGCTGGGAGCCAGCGGCGTGTGGGCCGATGTGCCCAATACCACCCTGGTAACGGCCAATAACTGGACCAGCGCGGTGCTCGACAGCGTTCCCCTGCCCGATACCTGTACCAACCGGCCTTCGGTTTTCCTGCGCTGGCTGATGACCACCAACACCAGTTCGGCCGGTGCAACGGTAGTATCCACAGGCATCGATAAGATCGATGATATATACGTGACCGGGAAAGCTGTGCAGACCTCGGTAGAATCCATTCCACAGGCAGCCATGATGGTCTTCCCCAACCCTTGTGCAGATATCCTGACCATCATCGCCGATCGGCAGATGGCAGAGGTTGTCCTGACAAACCCATCGGGAATCGTGGTCCTGAAACAAACCGCAGGCGGGAGTCGCCGGTTGTCACTCGACATGGGAAACCTGCCGGCAGGTATCTACCTGCTGAAAACCACCATGAACTCTGGCGGTACGGCCACCATGAAGATCATTCACAGGTAACAGGTAATGATGGTTGTATCTCACGCGTGACGGTCACAGCATTGAGCTCCACTTTTTTGCCTCGATGTTCCTTTTCTTCTTAAAATACTGCGTATCCAGGAAATAGAAGATCCTGACGGAGAAGCTGTTGGAGGCATCCGAGGATAGCGTATTGGCGAGGTTGTTAAAGAAGTTCGGCTCGATGTCGTGGTTGTCGGTATTGATGGCATTTTTCCACATCACCGTGATCTGGCTTCCGGGGGCGAAATTCCAGGTATATCCCAGGTCGAGGTTGAAGAGGTTGTAGTCAAGGTCGTGGTTGCCATGGTAATCGACTGGCTGCAGGTTTCCGTCGTGCTGAAGGATGGAGAAGGCGTAGTAGGGCGCTGCCACCCAGTAATGGCGGACGCGCAGGTTGATACTCATTTCACTGTTCACCATGAAATTGGCTTCCAGGATATTCGTTACGGTGCGCCTGTCGCGGCGCCCGAACAGGATTACCGTGTTCCCGGCATTATTCACCGAATCGGTTACATAACCTTCGTCATTCTGGATGCGTTCGTACAGGATATGGTAAATGAGCATCAGGCGGTCTGACAACCGGAGCCTGGGGTCGAAGGATATGGAATATCCGGTGGATTTGAAACCGGGGGCAACATAACCGCCCAGGTTGGCATCCAATGCAAAGGTTTTGCGGTAATCGGTCGAAATCCAGGGGTTAAAGCTCGCATAGGCGGGGGAGACGAACATCCAGCCGGCTACCCGCGGTTCAAAATAATCATGCGATTTGACAGGCTGGAAATCAGCGTTGGCTCCTAATGAAAGGTATTTCTTTGTCGTCGTGTTGGTCTCTGCATGAAGGGCCACCGCAGCATATTTCAGACCGGTACATAAGGTGTTATAGTAAACCATGAAATAATTGTACCAGTTGTTAACCTTCCAGAAGGGTTCATATTTATTGTATTCGAAATAAACTGAATTGTTGAACCTGTTATTCACAGGGTTGAAACCCATGTCATTCGGGTCGTAGTTTTCGGTTTCGAGCAGCTGGGTCAGGCCGAAATGAAAGTTTCCCGAAATTTTCCCATAGGATAATGAATAGTGATATCCCAGGTCGGAGGGCTGGTGACTGTAATATTTCTGGCTTACGAACCCGTCGCCCGTGAAGGCATAGGTGTATTTTTTATTGGCGAATTTAAAGGAGGTGCCGGTCACATTGGCGGTATAACCCTCCGTTGGCATGTAATAGTTGGTATTCATGAAATCGATGAAGGAGTTGTGCTTCAGGTTCTGATCCAGTACGATCATATTGTAGTTTGTAAAACCCTGGGTAAGCACCCTCCTGGTTTTCCCTGTGAGGGTGTCGCTGACCGTTGCCCAGGTATTGGCCGACATACCGTTGAAAAGGCCGATCCCCAGGCCGCCGCTGGTGCGGCCCGAAATTTTCGTGGCGTTGATCAGCTTTGTCTGGACAGGGTTGTCGTCGATTTTTTCATTTTCCTGTAACCCGGATGCCACATTTCCATAGCCTTTTGGCATTCCGCCGATCCGCCTTGAATAAAAAAGTCCCCCCTTGTTGAAGAGTTCGGTACCTTCGGTAAAGAACTGCCTTCGTTCATCATACCGGATCTCGAAGGGGGAGAAGTTATAAACTTTATCATCTGACCTTACCTGCCCGAAATCGGGGATCAGGGTCATATCGAGGGTAAAACTCTGGTTCAGCCCGTATTTCAGGTCGGCCCCGTAGTTATAGGAGAGGTTGTAATTGTGTTCACCGGGGCTGTTCTGCAGGTAACCGGAGAGGTATGGCGATATGGAAAGGCGCAGCGGCGGGACGATATCTTTGATCCCTTCCAGCAACCCGCACTGGTTCACATATCCTGAGACTTTTGCATCCACGATGTTCCAGGTGTCAACTTCCCGTGTCCGGCGGATGCTTCGCTGGCAGTTGATGCCCCATTCCTGGACCGGTTTTTTTGGAAAGCGGATGGCCGAATAGGGGATCTTCATCTCAACCACCCAGCCCTTGTCATTGCGCCTGGCCTTGCTGGTCCAAACGGCATCCCAGGTATAGTCGTCATTGCCATTGCTTCCCGAAAGCTTGAAGTCAACCTGCACCTCCGACGAATAAACCATAAAGCAAAAGGCGTTGAGCCCGTCGTTGAATGGGCTCAGGACCAGGATGAAGTTATCAGCGTTGAGGGAATTGGCATCACGCAGTCCCAGCTGGCAGGGGATACTGTCGGGATGCGGGTCGTACATCATGGCCCCGACATAAAGACCCGTATTGTCATAGAGAAACCTCACCTCGGTGCGTAACCCGGCCGGCTTCCCGATATAGGGCTGCCGTTGCACGAAATCGCCGGCAACCGGGGCCGACTGCCATACGGCTTCATCAAGGACACCGTCGATTTTGGGAGCCTGGGAAACAGCAATGGCCATGACCCTCTTTTTTTCAGGTTGGCCGAAAACAAGGGTGAAGCAAAGGAGAGAGAGGCAGACCAGGAGATACTTTTTCATGCAGTTACAGACGCCCAAATGTAGCGCACGTTACAGCATTTTACATCGGAAAATCGATGAAAGGCATGAATTACTGGCTGAGCAGCTCCTGGTAAATTGCAAAGTTCTCTGCATCAAAGCAGACAAAAATGACCTTTTCAGGGATGGAATTCGCGGCAAGGTAGTTTCTCACCTCGCGGATGGCGATTTTTGCAGCCAGATCCTTCGGGAAGTGATAAATCCCGGTTGAAATATTGGGAAAGGCAACTGTTTTGCAATCATGAACCGTAGCCTGGGCAAGGCTTTTACGGTAACAGTTTGCCAGCAGCATCTCCTCGTTGCGGTCGCCAACACCCCACACGGGACCTACCGTGTGGATCACAAACTGGGCAGGAAGTTTATATCCTTTCGTGATTTTTGCCTCGCCGGTTTTGCAGCCGCCCAGCAGCTGGCATACCTCCAGCAGTCCGGGACCGGCTGCATGATGGATTGCCCCGTCAACACCCCCGCCGCCCAGCAACGACGGGTTGGCAGCATTCACAATGGCATCAACTTTTAACTTGGTGATGTCTCCCTGGATTAATTCGATTCTTGTTTCCATGCATGAAATAGTTTGAGAAATTCAGTATATAATGAGTTGTTGGTAGCGATAATTTGTTTGCCAAAGATATAATTTTCTTCGCCACGAAAGTCAGTGACAATTCCACCGGCATGTTTTACGATCAAGGCGCCTGCATTCACATCCCACGGGCTGAGTCCGTATTCATAAAAACCGTCATACCGGCCGCAGGCCACGTAGGCCAGGTCGGCAGCCGCAGAGCCCGCGCGGCGAAGCCCATGGCTGTTCTTCATCAGGTGTGCGAGGATTGCCAGGTAATCATCAAGCCTGCTGTAATCATAATAGGGGAAACCGGTGGCAAAAAGCCCGTCGCGGATGGCCGGAGTTGTCGAAATCCGGATAATCTCCCGGTTCAGGAAGGCAGGAGCCCCCTTCCAGGTATAAAAAAACTCCCGGTGGTTGGGTTCGTAAACCATGCCCAGGATGGTCTCCCCGTGGTGCATCAGCCCGATGCTGATACAATAGAGCGGGATGCCGTGGATGAAATTGGTGGTTCCGTCGAGGGGATCAACCACCCAGGTGAATTCTGCCGGCATCAGGGCGGGGTTCTCCTCGGCAATGAAGCCGCTGCCGGGCAGCAACACTGCCAGCCGCTCCACAATCCGTCGCTCGGCCTCCCTGTCAACATAGGTCACGAAATTGTGGATTCCCTTTGAAAGGATGTCGGTGGTCTTCAGCTTGGGCGCCTCCTGTTTCAGGAATTCTCCCACCTCCAGTGCAAGGTCGCATACGCTGCGGGTTAATTTCTCTAAATCCATCAGGGTTTGGGTTGTCTGGTTAATTCGTTATGCATCAGTTTCTTTACCACCATGACACAATGAAGGCACAATGGACACAATGGTTCTTAGCCTCCATCCAGGTTAACATGTGACAAGATATTCGCCGTCATCGCCAAGGTTTTCGAGGGTCACGGTCACCGTTTGATTCACCAGTTCCGCGTTGTAGGCGGTCTTCACCCTGATATAGTTTTCCGAAAATCCGTGCATGAAACCTTGTGAATTGTCGGATTCAAAAAGAACGCTGACCGTCCTGCCCTGGTTTTGCCTGTAAAACCGCTCTTTTTTTTCATCCGAAAGCCTGTGCAGGGCTTCGCTCCGCTCTTTCTTAACCTTGTCGGGCACCGCTTCGGCCATCTTCGCCGCAAGGGTATTGTCGCGCCTGGAGTAGGTAAATACATGGAGATAGGAGATGTCAAGGTCGCGCAGGAACCGGAAGGTATCGTTGAAATCTTCGTCCGTCTCTCCGGGGAAGCCGGTGATCACATCGGCTGCAATACAGGCGTCCGGCATCAGCGATTTGATCGTTTCCACGCGGTCGCTGTAGAGCTCCCTGGTATATCGCCTGTGCATGGCCTTGAGGGTCTTGTTGCATCCCGACTGCAGCGGGATATGGAAATGGGGGAGGAAATGCCGGGAGGTGGCAATAAATCCGATGATCTCGTTGGTCAGCAGGTCGGGTTCGATGGAGGATATCCTGATGCGCGAAATCCCATCCACCTTGTCAAGTTCGCGGATCAGCTGGCCGAACGTCTCGCCGTTGTGCCTGCCGAAATCGCCGATGTTCACCCCTGTCAGGATGATCTCCCGGGTGCCGTTGCGGATGATCTCCCTTGCATTGGCGGCGGCATTGGCGATGGTGTCGCTCCGGCTGCGGCCCCTGGCGAGCGGGATGGTACAATAGGTACAGAAATAATCGCATCCGTCCTGGATCTTCAGGAACGACCGCGTGCGGTCGCCGTAAGAAAAGGAGGGAACGAACAATTCCTGCCCGGCATGTTTCGGAACGCTGATCCCGCCGTGGTATTCATGATCATGGGAGGAGGCATCATCCCGGTTGTCGTGGCTATCTCCAGGGTTAATTCCTGCAGTTACCGTCGAATCCAGCTTTCCGAGTTCTTCCAGCAATTGGAACTTCCCTGAATGACCGAGTACAAGATCAACACCTTCCATCCGCTGCAGCTCTTCAGGTTTTAGTTCCGAAAAGCAGCCAATGACGGCGATCTTTGCCTGCGGGTTGAGTTTATGGGCCTGCCGGATGGCCGCCCTGCATTTTTTTTCGGCAACGGCGGTCACCACGCAGGTGCTGATGACATATACATCGGCCTGCTCATGAAAGTCACAAACATCGATGCCGGCATCTTTGAATTTCCTGGAAAGTGTTGAAGCCTCTGCAAAATTAACCTTGCAACCGAAATGGTGAAACGCGACAGTTTTAAAATTCATGCGGCAAATTTACGAAGGATGACCGGATTTTCCCGAACTTTGTACCAGATTCCCCGGAGCTTATAAAAACCTTTGCCGGCTTGCCCGTCGGGCCTGGAAACCAAATTAACAGTGCATCCAGGACCCTGACATCATGATGTGAACGCCGGGGAATGGTCAGGGGTGCGGCTGATTTCCGGGAAATCTTTTTATTTTTCAAGGGTGACGATTTTCTTTTAGCCATATAATCGCTTCAATGATAGAGTTTAAAAGCGTCAGGATGCCGGTGACCGGCATGTCGTGTACCAATTGTGCCGCCAATATTGAGCGCAATGTAAAAAAACTGCCCGGGATCGGCGAGGTCAATGTGGATCTCACCGGTGAAAAACTCACCGCCTCTTTCGACCCTTCTATGCTCAGCGAACAGGAGATCATTGCCACGGTGAAGCGGATCGGGTTCGGGGTAGCCATCGGCAGGACCGAATTGCCCGTTCTTGGGCTGCATGACCATTCCGACGCGCTGGCCCTTGAAAAACTGCTCCTGCGGCAGACCGGGGTGCTGTCGGCAGGTGTCTCCTATACGGCCGAAAGGGTCAACCTTGAGTTCATCCCCGGCATGACCGGGATCGCCGAACTTGCCGGGGTGATGCGCAGGGCAGGTTATGACCCTGTCCAGGCAGAAGGAACCGGCGAATTCGAGGATGTGGAGGCCGATGTGAGGGCCAAAGTGCTCCTCCATCAGAAACAGCTGCTGGTTCTTGGGCTGATCTTTACCATACCGCTTATTGTCTACAGCATGGCCCGCGATTTCAACATGGCGGGATTCAGCCACGATCAGTATCTGATGCTCCTGGCGGCCACGGTTGTCCAGTTTGTGGTTGGCTGGCAGTTTTATACCGGCGCCTGGAAGAGCCTTCGTGGCGGCAGTTCCAACATGGATGTGCTGATCATGCTGGGTTCGTCGGTCGCCTATTTTTCGAGCGTACTCGTCACAACCGGGGTGATCGACAGTCCGCATCTGTTTTATGAAACCTCGGCAGCAATCATCACCCTGATCCGGCTTGGCAAATACCTCGAGGCAAGGGCCAGGGGCAGGACCTCCCAGGCGCTGAAGGCGCTGATGGGACTACGTGCAAAAACCGCCCGTGTCATCCGCGAAGGCGTTGAGGTGGAGGTCAATATTGACCAGGTGGTGGTGGGTGACCTGGTGGTGGTCAGGCCGGGCGAAAAGGTGCCGGTCGACGGGATTATCAGCGAAGGACGGTCGGCCATTGAGGAGTCGATGATTACCGGCGAACCGATGCCGGTTACCAAAGGAGCTGGCGACGATGTTACCGGCGCTACCATAAACCGGGAGGGATTGATTCGTTTTGAGGCGACCAGGACCGGGAAGAACACAACATTGTCCCGGATTGTTGCCATGGTGCAGGAGGCCCAGGCCAGCAAGGCGCCGATCCAGAAACTCTCGGATGAGATCGGCCGGTATTTCGTACCGGTCATCGTGGCCCTGGCCCTGCTGACCTTTGCAGGGTGGGCCTTTGCAGCCCACAGCGGGTGGCCGGCGGCGATGATGAACGCCATTGCAGTGCTGGTCATCGCCTGTCCGTGTGCCATAGGGCTGGCTACCCCAACAGCGGTCATGGTCGGGTCGGCCAGAGGAGCCGGGCAGGGAATCCTGTTTAAAAACAGCGAAACGCTCGAAAGAGCCGGCAGGGTGAAGGTGGTGGTCCTCGATAAAACCGGCACCATCACCCGCGGCGAACCCGAAGTTACCGATATCGGCGCCATGCCGGGCATCAGCAGGGACCTCCTGCTGCAACTGGCAGCTTCGGCCGAATACGGATCGGAACATCCCCTGGGCAGGGCTATTGTAAAGGCCGGCAAAGACAAAGGGCTTGAACTTTCGGAACCGGACCAGTTCAAGGCGTTGAGCGGACTGGGAATCCATGCAGTGGTCGACGGGAGAACACTGGTGATCGGCAATCCGCGTATGATGGAGCTTGAAGGGATCGCCACAGGGGCGCTTCAGGAGGATATCCTGGCCTTGCAGGCAGAGGGGAAAACGGTGATGGTTGTCGCAGAGGGAGGCGGTGCGGATCATCCCGGCGTGGATCCTGTTCCCGGCAGAGTTCTTGGTTACATTGCCGTGTCGGATACTGTAAAACCAGGATCGCAGGAAGGCATTGCCGCTTTACACAGGCTCGGGCTTAAGGTGGTGATGATCACCGGGGATAACCGCCGCGCGGCCGACGCCATTGCCCGCCAGGTCGGCATCGACGAGGTCGTCGCCGAGGTTTTGCCGGGTGGAAAGGCCGACGCAGTCAGGGAGTTCCAGTATGGTGGCAAGGCAGGGGTTAAGGGCACAGTGGTAGCCATGGTTGGCGACGGGATCAATGATGCTCCTGCGCTGGCGCAGGCGGATGTGGGCATTGCCATCGGCACGGGGGCCGATGTAGCCATGGCGGCGGCAGGCATCACCCTGATCAGCGGCGACCTGCGCGGGGTGGCCCATGCCATCTCCCTCTCGCGCGGAACTTTCCAGACCATCGTCCAGAACCTGATCTGGGCACTGTTTTACAATGTTGCGCTGATCCCGGTCGCGGCAGCCGGGCTGTTCAGTCCCATGTTTGCTGCAGGCGCCATGGCTTTCAGCTCAATATTCGTGGTTACCAACAGCTTACGATTGCGCAGGTTCGATATGAATCGCTTCGGGTTACCCAAGCCGATGATCCGGCAAATCGGGGGGCTTTTGCCGAAAATCGTGGCGCCGGCACTCGCCCTGGCCCTCATCATCCTGGGCCCGCAATTCCTGATGCCCGAAGGGAGCATGATGAACCATCCCGGCGCAGGTCAGCACTTACCCGATACGGCGTTGATCCTGCTCACAGGGTATGGCGTAGTCCTCCTGGCAGGTCTGTCGGTGCTGATGGTAGTCACCATCCGCGGGCGGAAAAGCCGGTAAGCATCGCTGTTGATGGTCTCTTCACTGACCGTAGGCGCAACGATGGTGCCGCCAAAGCCGACGGCGGCGATCTCCCGCGCGATATTCCGGGTCAGCAGGGAAAGTTCTTCATTGACAGCGAAATGGTGGTTGAAATATCCCGGTGTGGGGCCTCCTGTGATGGAACCGATGATTGCGTCCTCATCTCTTTAGGTACTGCTGCCATACAATGCCCGTCACCAGGAAGACCAGCCCGGTAACGGTGGAGAGGTAAATGGTTTCGCCAACTGTGAAGTGAATGAATACCAGGGATATGAAGGGAGACAGGTAGATCAGGTTGGACACTTTTGCCGTGGTGGAGGAGAATTTCAGTGCATTCAGCCAAAGGACAAAGGTAATTCCCATTTCGAAAAAACCGATATAGATCGCCCCGGCAAGCCCCTGCCATACCGGGACCCTGAATTTGCCGGTAATAGCCACAGCCATCAATGTATAGAAAAACCCGAAGCAGAAATTCAGGAAGAGTTTGGTAACCGCCTCCCGTTTGTCCTTGATGTTGAGAATCCAGTAGAGTGCCCAGAAGAGTGCGCTGCCAACGGCCAGCACAACGCCGGTAACATGTCTCAAGCCGCCCGGGTATGGATTCCCTCCCGGTGGTGACCCTGCCGAAGGATGACTGGCGATGATGAGGATCCCGGCAAAACTTAACAGGATAGCCAGGATACTCAAAAGGCTGATCTTTTGTTTCAGCATGGGGATCGACAGCAGCACCAGGATCAGGGGCCAGATATAGTTCAGGGTGCCGGCCTCCTGGGCAGGCAGGATATCATAACCCTTCAGCAAAACAAGATAATAGAGGAAGGGATTCAGCAGTCCCAGCAGGGCCGAATGCGCAACCTGGCGGCTGGTGAGGCTTCGCAACAGGCTAAGTTTTCGCTGTACCAGCAGGATTGACAACAATACCAGGCAGGCCGTGAACGATGAAAAGAACAGCAGTTCAACCGGGCTCAGCCAGCGAAGGGAGATTTTAAAGGCCGAACCAATGGTCGACCAGCAGGCGATCGCTGCAAAGGCAAACAGGTAGGCTTTTTTCTGGAGTTTCATCAGTTTGCGAAGGTACTTAAAGATCGGAAAAAATTTCTATTTTTGCGGGGCGGAAACGGAAAATAGAATACCGAATATTGAATAACGAATAACGAATTTCGCATTTCGCATTTCGCATTTCGCATTTCTAATTTCGCATTTCACATATCGCATATTGAATTAACGAATAATGAATTACGGTTTATGAAGAAACTTGCTGTTGTTGCCCTTGGAGGGAATGCCCTGTTACGCGGGGATCAGAAAGGTACGATTGACGAACAGGAGGAAAATGCAAACGCGACTGCCGAGAGCCTGGTGAAACTGCTCAAGCGCGACTATAACATTGTCATCACCCATGGCAATGGTCCGCAGGTCGGCAATATCATGCTGGCCAATTCTGCAGGATTCAAGATGTTCGGGATCCCCGAAATGCCGCTTGATATCTGCGTGGCCTATTCCCAGGGGTTTATAGGTTATATCATTGAACAGCAGCTGAAAAATGTGCTTGAGGTTCACGATATGGAACGCGACATCATCACCATCACCACCCAGGTGCTGGTGAACAAGGATGATCCCGCCTTTCAAAAACCAACCAAGCCGGTAGGACCCTACTATCTGAAGGAGGAGGCCGATGCCATGGCGAAGGAGACAGGTGCGTTTTTCAAGGAGGACCCGCGCGGCCGCGGGTGGCGCAAGGTGGTTGCCTCGCCGACGCCGCTGGTCATCATCAACAAGAAGACCATTGAGAAGATTGCCCGTGGCGGACAGATCGCCATTGCCGTAGGGGGAGGAGGGATACCGGTGTTTTATGTATCGCCCAACAAACTCCAGGGAATCGATGCCGTTATCGACAAGGATCTCGCTTCGGCCCTGCTGGCTTCCCAGATCAATGCCGACAAGTTCTTCATCCTGACCGATGTTCCCAAGGTCTGTATCAACTTTAACACGCCGCAGGAAAAATCGCTTGACAGGATGACCATTGCCGAAGCAAAACGCTACCTGGACGAGGGACAGTTTCCCGACGGCAGCATGGGACCCAAGGTGAAAGCCGCCATCCATTTTGTGGAACACTCGGGCAAGGATACCATCATTACCAAAACCACCATGCTGGGAATCGACAACGGGGGAACCAGGGTTACCCTGGTATAATGAGGGGTTGGCTGTCCTATTCCCGGAAGATCATTTTCTTCACTTCCAGCCCGTCAACTTTCAGGAGTTCATTTTCAAGCTTGAGAAATTCCTCGCCCGTGCCGGTAAGTTCCAGGAGGATCAGGCCGCTGCGGGCGCAGAAGTCGTCTTTTACCTCGTGCAGGCCAAGCCTGGTTTTTATCGTGCAGCCGAACTTGGTCAGGACCGATTGTACATCGGCGACCTCTTTAACCCTGTCGGTAATATGAATACCGAGAATCCAGATTTCTTTCATGGCCGTGGTTTCTTTTTTAATAAACGCAGTTCCAAGGGACAGTTTAATATGCGGTCTTGTTTTTTATCGTTAAATTCCTGAACCTGATGTGGAAGGATGTGCCGGCCTGTTTCCCGATTTCGAGGGTTCCGTCAAGCTGTTCCACCAATAAACGTACGATAAACATACCCAGCGATTTTTCCGAATCCACTGAAAATTTGGCGGGCAGCCCTACCCCGTTGTCACTGATAACCAGGGTAAACATCCCGTCGGCATCCTCTCTCAGCTGGATTTCAATGGTTCCCTCCTGGTGATCGGGAAAGGCATATTTATAGGCATTGGTGAGGAGCTCGTTTGCGATCAGCCCGATGGGCAGGGCTGTTTCGATATTGACATCGGCAGGGTCAAGATGGGTTATCAGCGAAATATGGCGCCCGCTGAAGGTGCTGGTAATGATGGCTGCCAGCGAATGCAGATAGGCTGCCAGCGGGATCAGGTCAATGTTTTCGGAGCGGTACAGATGTTCGTGGATCAGGGCCATTGACCTGATGCGCATCTCGATGTCGCGGATGATCCTGATGAATTCGGGGTTGGCATTGTTACGGATCTGCAGGTTCAGCAAGGAGATAACGATCGTCAGGTTGTTTTTGACCCGGTGATGGATTTCACGCAGCATCACCTCCTTTTGCTCCGCATTCCGCTGCTTAAGCTCCTCCACCTCCTTTTCCTTTGACCTGTCACGCAGGATCGTCATGACCTGGACCACCTCATCATCCTTGAAGATCGGGATATTACGGGTTTCAACATGCAGCAAGGCGCCGTTATAGGGCATTTGCTGTTCATGAACCGAATTGACACCGCTCTCGAAAACCTCTTCCAGGTCGCTGATACTGGATTGGGTCATGAACGGGTATACGTCGCGGATGCTTTTTCCCACCATTTCGCCGGGAACTCCGGCCGTATCCATACCCTCCCTGAGTGCCGAATTGACCACGACAATCTTCAGGTTACTGTCAACGACAAAGATCATGTCGGGAATTGCATTCAGGGTTTTATGATACTGGATCTCCGATTGCCGGAATGCCCTTTCAGCGAGTTCCCTTTCCTTGATCTCCCCGTTCAGGCGCAGGTTATTCTCAGCAAGTTCTTTCTGATGCAGGAAATTTTTCCAGTTCAGGCTCCTGAACATGAAGGCCAGCAGGAACCCGATGGAATAAATTGCGACGACAAAAAACAGGTTGTTGATAAAAAGAAACCGGTGATGGTCATATGTGCCATTCTGAACGGAGGCCATGACATAAGCAAATACCTGCAGCATGCCGATGATGATCAGGGTTTTGAATGGCATCCTGAAAAACACAAATAACCCGATCACCACGAGCATGACCCAGGCAAAATAGTACTCATTACCCGGCTCCGACTGGCTGGTGTTGATGCCGACATAATAGATGGCGCCGCAGGCAATAAGATTCAGCAGGATATAGATAAGGTGCAGCCTTTTGTAAAGGCTCCGGAAATAGGTCACCAGTATGGAGAGCGTGATCACCGGCGCAATGACCCAGAACCGCTTGTAAAAATCAATTTCGGGCAGTCCGGGAAAAAACAGGGCATTGAAAAAGACAAAACACAAAAACAACACCAGGGTAAAGATCAGCCCGATCCGCATTCCCGTAAGGGATGAGATCATATAATGCCCATGAAATTCCTTCTGGTTTTTCGTGAATTGGTCCCTCATGTGAAATGATTATAGGTGGAAAAGCATTCGCTGTATTTCAAGGCCCCCGATCATACCCAGCTCCTGTTCCAGTTTGTCGCACTCCCCGGCATTCCCGGCAAGCTGCAGGATAATGACGCCCACCCTGCTGCAGACATCCTCGTTAACCTCGTGGAATCCAAGTCTCGATTTGATGACATGGGCATACTTTGTCAGGGCCTGCTGGGCGAGGCCGGCCTCCTTGATGCGGTCGGTGATCAATAAACCGATGATTCTGATCTCTTGCATAACTTATGTTTTTCAGAAATAGAGGTCGCGTTTGCCATTTTTCAGCTCTTCAATTTTCCCTGTGAGGTTTTCCCTGAAGGCTGCATCCTCGATCTGGCCGAGTTTTTCCTGCACCAGCTGGTAGCCTTTTGCCTTCGTTTCAGCCGGGGCATAATCCTCAAGATATTCAACCAGGGTCATCAGGGCATTGGGCTGACAATAGCGTTTGATAAACCCGGGAACCGAAAATTCCATGAAGTGTTCCCCGGTTCTGCCAAGCCGGTAGCAAGCGGTGCAGAAGGAGGGAATGTATTTCTTGCTGATCAGCTCATCCATGATCTCATTGAGGGTGCGGTTGTCGTTGATCTGGAACTGTTCCAGGTCGATATCCTGGTCCTCGTTGTCCTTTTTCTTCGAATACCCGCCCAGTTCAATGTTGGTGCCCCCGTCGATCTGGGAAACGCCGAACTGCATGATTTCGTCGCGGATGGCTGCCGACTCACGGGCAGTCAGGATCAGGCCGGTATAGGGAACCGCCAGCCGCAGGATGGCCACCAGCCGCGTGAATTCGGCGTCGGATACCATATAGGTTTGATCGATATTGAGCTGGGAGGCATACTGGATCCGCGGAAACGAGATGGTATGCGGACCCACGTTGTACACTGCCTCAAAATGGTTGGTATGGCGAACCAATCCCATGACCTCAAAACGCCAGTCATACAAGCCGAACAGCGCCCCGATGCCCACATCGTCGATACCGGCTTCCTGGGCGCGGTCCAGCGCTGTCAGGCGCCAGTCGTAATTGCGTTTCTGGCCGCTCATGTGAACCCTGGCATAGGTCTCTTCATGGTAGGTCTCCTGGAAAATCTGGTAGGTGCCTATTTTCGAATCCTTAATGATCCTGAAATCATCAACGTCCATCGGTGCGGCATTGATGTTGACACGCCTGATCTCCCCTGGCCCGCTTTTAACCGAATAGACGGTTCTGACCGAATCGGCAATGAACTTCGCATCATATTTCGGATGCTCGCCAAAGACCAGGATCAGCCGTTTCTGCCCCGAATCCTCCAGCGCCTTTACCTGCGCCACCAGATCCTCCTCACCGAGGGTGACCCGTTTAAGCTGCTTGTTGGATGCTTTAAACCCGCAGTAGGCGCAGTTGTTGGTGCAAAGATTTCCTACATAAAGCGGGGCAAAGAGTACGATCCGCTGACCATACACCTTCTCTTTCAGCCTCCTTGCGCCCTGCTTGATCTCCTCGATCAGTTCGGGGTCGGTGGCATTCACCAGCACGGCGGTCTCTTCGAGGGTAAGCCTGTTTTTATCGAGTGATTTTGCAATAACATCCCTGACCCGTTCTTTCGTTGCGGGAGTGGCATTGAGGTAACCCCAGATCTCACCTGCATCGATGAAGGGTTTCATCCGCGAATCTTTTATCTTTAGTTTTTCTGGTCTGAAAATCATCTGTTACTTTCTTTAGCGTCGTCACAAAAGTACTGAAAAAAGTCGGAATTAGCTCCTTTTTCGCGTCCTTTCCGACAGGTAAACCCCTGCGATGACCAGGGTAATCCCGGCAATTTTCTGCAGGGAAAAGTATTCGGAAAGTAGAAAGTAGGAGAACACTGCCGTAAATACCGGGATCAGGTTTGAAAAGATATTTGTTTTACTGATTCCCAGCAATTTTACCGAGTAGGCAAAGAATACGAATGCTACCGATGATGCCAGTACCGCCAAAAGGAGCATGGAGGAGATGATTTCCCGGGTTATGGGGACTGCAATGGCGGTTTTGTATTCATTCAGCATGAAAAGGGGGAGGAACAGCAGCACCCCGATCAGGTTTTGTGCGGCCACAAGCCAAACCGCAGAATAGGTTGCCGTAAGCCTGCGCAGCATGACCGAATAGAGGAGCGCGGCAAATACAGCACCAAAGAGAAAGGCCACACCCCGTACATCGGCGGTCAGCGAGAGACTCCCGTTCACCAGCATCATGATGACCCCGCAAAAGGAGACGGCTATACCAACGAAATTAATGGGAGTGAGCTTTTCCCTGAAACTCAGGTAGGCAATAACCGGCGAGAACACGGGTATCATGGCGATGATAACGGCTGATATGGTAGGCGTTGAATACTTCAGCCCGTAATTTTCCCCCAGGAAATAGAGGAAAGGATTGAAGAGGGCAGAAAGGAAAATCAGCAGGTAATCTTTTTTTTTCACACGGGCTTTCTGACCTGAAAGATGAAAAAAGGTAAAAAGAAGCGCCGAGGAGATGACCAGCCTGACAAAAATAATGGTGACAGGTTCGTAATACTTCAGCAGTACCGAACTCCAGATAAACGACATGCCCCAGAACAACATGGCGGTGACGGCATAAAAGTAAACCGGTAAATGTATCTTTTTCATCCCGGTGCAAAAGTACACCTTTGCACGCAGGAACCAAAAAGGAACGGCGCTTCCGTTATTAAATGACCTCCATTTCCCTGCTGTGCCCTGTTGTGGCTAATGTGGTTATAAATGCCAACATCCACCCCTGCGTCTCAACAGCATTAGCAATGAAAAAAACAATAATTTTACCCGGGGGCTGTAACATTTTAAAATCGCGCCAGTCCATTGTCTAAAATTGCGGAGTTTGGAAGGTCAGTACATCAATATTCATCAGGATCTCATCGACCAGTGCAGAAGGGGTGACCGGAAAGCGCAATTTGAAATCTATAAACGGTATTACAAAGCCATGTACAACACCAGCCTCAGAATCGTGAACGACAGCGCCGAAGCCGAAGATATCATGCAGGAGTCGTTCCTGGATGCCTTCCAGCGGCTGGACAGCTACACGGGCGAAGGCAGTTTCGGTTCATGGCTGAAACGGATCGTGATCAACCGTTCGCTCGATTTCCTCAGGAAATCAAAGGAGATGGTATCCCTCGACGAGGTTGAATTTGACCTGGCCGACACTTCGGAATCCTTCCCTGAAGAGGAGATCCAGTTCCAGGTCGCCACCGTCAAAAAGGCTATTTCACAGCTGCCTGATGAATACAGGGTGATCTTATCCCTCTTTTTGCTGGAGGGATATGATCATGAAGAGATCTCCCAGATCCTGGAAATATCGAACCAGCTTTCGCGTACCCGCTATTCGCGGGCCCGCCGGAAACTGATCTCCCTGCTGCAAGAGACGAATTTTAAAAATGCATTTAGCGCCAACTGATTATGTCTGACCTGCGAAAATTTATGACTGAACATCGCGATGAGTTTGATTCATCGGAGCCTGATCCGGGCCATTTCCGGCGGTTTGAAGAGCGCCTTGGGGGCCAGGAACCACTCAAACTGCCTGTGATCAACCGCACGATGATGCTGAAAATTGCCGCCCTGATCCTGCTGATGATCACGGTAGCCGTCTTTGTCTTTGACCTCGGCACCCGGGAGATCCGGGAGCGTTTTTCGGCCGGCAGCCAGGCCAATGAACTCCCGGCGGAGATACGGCAGGCCATCGAGTATTATGACATTCAAACCACCAAACAACTCGGAACCATGAACAAACTGGCAGCAAATCATATGGAACCGGGTGTGGCGGGCGAATCGGCAATGAATGAGATCCGTAACCTGGATGCCGCCACGGAGGAGTTGAAGACGCTGCTGGCCGACAACCCGGGCAATGAGCATATCCTGGATGCGATCATCCAGAACCAGCAAATGAAAGAGTCGGTGCTGACCAACATCATCAGCCAGATTTCGCAAAAAAAATAAACTGTTATCTTTTCGACCATGAAAACCATCCTTAAAATAGCATTCTTTACGCTGATGTTCCTGTTCCTGCTTGGGATCAAGGGGGTCAAGGCGCATGACGAATACACCAAAAAGATCAGGAGGGAGTTTGCCGTTAACCCTGATGCAAACCTTTCCGTCAACAACCGCTTTGGCCGGATACAGTGTACAAACTGGGATAAGAATTCAATTGTGATGGAGGTTACCATCACCGTTTCAGCGGCAGATCAGGAGGAGGCCGACAAGAAGTTCAAACGCATCAGCATCGATATCACCGATTCCCCGTCGGCGGTGCACGCCGTCACGAGCCTCCAGGAGGGCAGGGGATCGGGAAAGGGGCAGTTTTCAATTGATTACGCGATCAATATGCCGGTGACCATCAGCCTCGATCTTACCAATAAATTCGGGGATATCTATATCAATGAGGTCCAGGGAAAAACCAAAATTGACCTTGGCTACGGGAACCTGGAGGCAAAGAAACTCGGGAATTCCGATAATACGCTCGATATCAAATTCGGGAAAGTAAGGGTCAACTGGATAAAGGGCGCCGTGACCACCATGAAGTATTCCGAGATGCATCTCGATTACGCCGGCAGCCTTCGCCTAGACTCAAAATTCTCAAACCTCGACGCGGAGAAGATTATCGTCTTCAATGTCGTGTTCGAAGGCGGGAAGCTGAATATGGAAAAATCCTCGGCGGTTGACTCCCGCAGCAAATTTTCCGACATCGATATTCAGCGGGTCGAACAAAGCCTGAACCTCGACATCCAGTATGGGAGCTGTAAAGTTCATGAAATGCCGCCCGATTTCACCCTGGTCAATATTCATAACAAATATGGAAATGTTTCGGTAGGGCTTGGCGAACAGGCAAAATACAACCTCGATGCCAGCGTGAAATTCTGCAGCCTGGTGTTTCCCTCCGAAAAGGCGAAGTTTTCGTTCAGGTCGACCAGCCCGACCGAAAGCACCTACAAGGGTACGGTGGGCACTACCGAAAGCCCGGCTGCCAATGTGCGAGTTTACAGCGAGTTCGGGAATGTCAATCTTAAATAGCGAAACATTCGCCATTCCCCGCTGATGGTGTAACCAAATCAAATAATTACGTCAAATAACCAAAAACTAAATCTATGAAAGCTACGCGAATTTTTTCCATGTTCATCTTATTCAGTCTTTTTTGCAGTATGTCAAGCCTCTTCGCCAGCTGCCGGATGATCGGCGGCACCAATGGCGATGGAAATGTATTGAAAGAAACCCGGAAGGTTGGATCCTTTCACGCCATCGAGGTATCCGGCGCCTTTGAAGTATTGATCAAACAGGGCGATGGGGAAGAGGTGACCATTGAAACCGACCGGAACATCCTCCCCCTGGTGCGCACGGAAGTAGAAGGCAGCACCCTGAAAATCGAGACCCGGAAGAATGTATATCACACGACGGTTCTCAAGGTATATGTTACGGTTAAGGAGTTGAATAAGATCGAGCTGAGCGGGGCCGTGAATGTGAAAACCGACGGAAAACTGACAGTTCCTGAACTCAGCATTGAGGGCTCGGGGGCCTCGGAGGCAAAGATGGATATTGCCGTCGAAAAACTCAAACTTGACTGCAGCGGCGCCAGCAAACTGAAATTCAACGGTACGGCAGGAGATGTGAATATGGAACTGTCGGGAGCTTCGGAAATTTTTGGTTTTGACCTGGCTGCCGGAAACTTCGATATCGAGATCAGCGGCGCGGGCAATGCACAGATCAATGTTTCAAAAAAGCTGCACGCTGAAATCTCAGGCGCGGGCAGTGTCAGGTACAAGGGAACACCCACCGAAGTTGACCAGAGCATCTCGGGTGCGGGCTCCATCAAAAAGGTGCAGTAATCCACCTACTTCCCGGGTTTCAGATAGGCCTGGATCGCTTTAACATAAATCTCAAACTGCCGGATCCCCTTTGGGGTGATCCGGCAGGTCGTTAAGGGACGTTTGTTCCGGAAGGTTTTTTCTATCGAAATATACCCTTCGCTGCTGAGTTTTTCCAGTTGAACGCTCAGGTTACCGGCAGTCGATCCTGTCTTTTCCTTCAGGAAGGTAAAATCGGCCTCCTCCGTTCCAACCAGGATGGAAACCACCGCCAGGCGCAGCTGCGAATGCAGGACAGGATCAAGTTCACCGAGCGTTTTCATGCCTGAATTTCAGTCTTAGCGTGTATCCCGGAATGATATAGCCCACCAGTACCGAGATCCCCAGCAAAATGAGCTGTATTTCAAACGGGACAAAGCAGGCAATGACGGCACATCCCCAGCAACCAACAGCCCCGATGACCAGGGGCATAAAGCCAAATGATTTCCCTGAAATAAAAAGCCCGATGCCGTAAAGGACCATGAGCACAGGATACGCCACTGCAGGTCCCGATTTCATACAGATAAACAGGACCAGGAACAGGCCGATCATCAGCGAGGTCCAGGTGTAGCCCAGGAAACGGTCCACATAGGTCTTAACGGTCCGCTCCCGCTTTTGCCTGATGCTGTAAATGGAGGCAAAGATCCCTCCCGCACCCATCAGCATCGGCCAGGGAAGCCAGCAGTACTCGGTCTGAACCACCGTCAGAAGAAGATAATGGGCCATGCTTGCAAAGAATACCAGCCAGCCCCACAGGAGATAATGGATGCTGTTGTCGGCGATGCCATGCTTCGCCGTATTGATCATTTCATTGATGATCCTGAAACTGTCGTGTTCCGAAAAATTGTCATCTGGTTCCATATACGATTTATTTTAAATGGTTATATTGATAAATATATTGCAAATATAAATAAGTTTATAATATAAACAAGAAATTCAGAGATAAATTTTTCAATTAGTTGCTTTATTGATTATGACTAGAAAGTGAGGGGGGGCGTCAAATGACCTCTCCCCGGCCCTCCAGGGGGAGGGCCGGGGAGAGGTCATCGGGAATTACTAGGCCGGGGAGAGGTCATCGGGAAATACTAGGCCGGGGAGTGGTCATCTGGAATTGCCGGTGATAGCCGGGGAGAGGTCAAGACAAGTTTACTGAAGGACCACCCTTTCTATGATCACCCTGTCGCTGGTTTTAACCTTCAGTATGAAGATCCCGGCAGACAGGCGTGGCAGCGAAACCCGGACCACCTGCTGCGGGTTTTGGTAATTAACGATTTGGCTGAAAACGGCTTCACCGAGCGGGTTCAGCAGTTCGATGCTGACGGGAGATTCAGGAAAGTTCTTCAAACGAATGTCGAAATGGCCATGCGATGGATTGGGATATGCCACTACATCACGGCTGCCGGTGGTCGCATCCCCGATCCCGAAGCAGGGCTTGAATTCAATATGGATTGAAGCGGATGCCTGCTGGCAGGGAGCCTGGGGCATCCCCGTCAGTTTCAGGGTGACGGACGCAGTTGTTTTATCGTTGATCCCAGGGAAATAGAGGGTATTCAGACTGGTCTCATCGGTGAAATAGCCGTCTCCCAGGGTGGTCCAGCTGGTAGAGATAACACCGGCGGCCCTTCCGGCCAGCGGGATCCTGTCGGTGTAATGACAATAGCCGGTGTCGTGGCCGGGAAAGAGGTAGGGCAGGGGCAGGGTTGTGACATTGAGGGTATCGGTGAGCATCGAGGTGCCACTTGTTAAGGTGGCAATATATTTTGTTGACTGATTGGGGGTCGCGACAGGATTCGGGATCGCGGAAACAAATCCGGGGGGAATGGAACTCCACTGGTACTGGTAATTACCGGCTCCGCCGGATGCAGACATATCAAGTTTAACGCTGTCTCCCGTGCAGGCAACCGGAGGGTTTGCAGTAGCGTGCATGGTCAGCACCCCGGCAAAGCTGAAGGAGGCGATCCTGGTTTTCCAGTAACTCACGCTGGTGCTGTCGTAGTATTCCTGGCTATACCAGAAGGTCTGTGAAACCGAAGGATCATTAACCATGCAACTGTAATCGCCCCACCGCCCTCCGCTGCTCCAGACGCCGGTCTGGGCTCCCCCCCCGGGGATGATCGTCCTTTCGGCGATGGTCAGCTGGTTCAGCGGGTCATGTGCCATCCTGCCGGCATATCTTATCGAGGGATAGAGGTCAGCCGAGGCCACCGAATACCCCAGGGCCATGTTGCCCGATTCATCCATGGCAATGCTGCCCATCCAGCGGAAGCTGCTGTCGGGAGCATAGGTGGATTGCTGGTGAATGTACCAGTTTCCCGTGGTTCTCCTGAGTTCATACCATCTGATGCCGGTGGAGGTACCTTGATCAACCGTATGGTTTACAACCAATGACTGCCAATCGCTGAACTTTCTGAATTGCGCCCTGAACATCAGCCGGTCGTTGATCGGGTTCAGGGCGCTCCCGGTGGCTTTCTGGGGGATGCTTTCGATATTGTTCAGGAAGGGGCTCACCGGGAGGCGGAGATAGTTGCCGAATGTTGAGTTGGCAGGCGTGTTCCAGTCAGTATGAAACTCCATGACCCCAAGGTAACTACGCTGGATAAAAAAGAAATATCCAGGTGTTGCTGCTTCTGGAAAGGCGCCGCTGCAGTCGGCAGGCACGAGGGAATAGGCATCTTCCCCCGAATTTTGAAGGAACAGGATCATCCTGGCCTGCGGATCACCGCTGATCATGGCGACGCGGTCAAATGCGGCCGCACCCGTGCCGTCGTAAACCATGCCGCCGGTGCGGATCCTGTTATACGACATATAGTAGGCGTCGTGCCAGATGCCGAATTTCGGATAGTCGGTGATATCGTTGAAGGAAAACTCCCACCGGTACCAGGAGCCTGTCGGATCAGGTGTTTGCGAAACCGCGATCATCTCATAAAAGGGACCGTTTGGGTAGTCGGGCAAAGCGAGCTGGCTGATAAACCACCTGCCGGCATTTTCATCATACAGCACGATCCCGTCGCCATTGCTGGAGTTATGCGGCATTCCCAGCCAGATCAGGCCGGAGTTGAAGGGTCCCAGCAACCGGGTCCCTGTTTTATCATAAACGGCGCTGACAAAATTGACCATCTGGAAGTAATGATTTGGCCCCACGGCTCCGCAGGGATCGGGGGGGACCACGAAACTGATGTTCGGGAGTCCTTCAAAATTCTGCAGCAGGGTGTCGCCGGTTTTCAGGCCCTGGAATTGCTGGGTCACGGTATCGGCCAGGCAACGGCCATAACTGTGATTTGCACCAACCCTGAAATAGTTTTTCACTACGCCCTCTTTCCAGCTCTGGTCGGATCTTTTCAATGGAGCACCGGCAAGCGATCTTAACGGTGGAGAGACATCGAAATAGGAGGCAACCGATACCACGGGTTTTCCCGGTTGCTGGGCGGATGTAATCCCTGAACAGAGCATCATCAGCGGAATGAAATGCAGGAGATTTTTTAGCATGGCTCAATGGTATCGCCCTATACTTTACAAATTTACATTTATTCCGGGATTTTCGTGCAACATGGTTTTCTCCTTGAACGGGGCCTGGCGGAAATAATTTTTCTGGCATTCCGACCCTGTTTTAAAAATTTGTTAAGTCTGTCAATAAATCTCATTAACTTTGATAAAAGGAACTTGCTGTCGGATGAGCCGGATAAAAATTTTGTTCATACTGTTCGTAATCTCTTTCCGGGGATTTTCGCAATGGACTCCTACGGGAGGACCGGAGGGCGGCCGGATTTTCTCCCTCCTGGCCCATGGTACCCGGTATTATGCCGGAACCGGCGACGGGGTCTGGATTTCTGAGGATGCAGGGACCCTTTGGAAGCAGGGAACGTCGGGGATTCCCTCCTGTAAAATTCAGACTTTACTGGCTTCGGGCCAGACACTTTGGGCAGGTACCGCCGGTTCAGGAATTTACCGGTCGGCCGACAGCGGCGTAAACTGGGTGCAGGTCAGCAGTGGCTTGACCAATCATGTCATCAAGTCCCTGTTATTAAATCAAACGATCCTGTTTGCAGGTACGGGCGGGGGACTGTATACGTCGGCCGATGGCGGCGGCCACTGGACCCTCACGGGAGGTAATATTGCCGGGAAGAACATCACCTCGCTGGCAATGGCGGGATCGCTTATGATCGCAGGCACTTATGGAGATGGGGTGTTTCTCTCTGATGACGGGGGTGCCAGCTGGAAAAGCCGCAGTTTGGGTTTGCCTGACCTGTTCATACTTTCCCTGGCCTTTGGGAATAATCTGCTGTTTGCCGGCACCGAAGGCGGCAGCGTGGCTGTTTCCGCGGATTCTGGAACCACCTGGCAATTTGCCTCGGCAGGGTTGCCTGCGGCAGTGCCTGTTAATTCGTTGACATTTTATGGTAATGCGCTATATGCCGGAACCTGGGGAGAGGGTGTTTACAGGTCGCCCGATAACGGGCTGTCATGGACCGCCGTGAATTCATACCTGGGCAACCCAGTCATCAATACCCTGGCATCAGCCGGAGGGGCCATCCTGGCCGGTACCGGCGGCGGCGGAGTTTATCGATCCAATGACCAGGGTGGCTCCTGGGGTCCCATTAACAAGGGTTTCATAGCTTCAAAAGTAGCGGTACTGGCCGACAAAGGTACATCGCTGATGGCCGGGACCGCCGGGGCCGGGTTCTTCCTTTCGGGCGACAATGGCCACAACTGGGCTTCACGGAACAACGGCATGTCGAACCTGTTTGTTTCCGGCATTGCAACAGCCGGGAGTAAACTGGTCACCGGGACGATGGGAGGCGGGGCCTACGTGTCGGATAACATGGGGATGAACTGGTTACCGGCAGGGAGTGGATTGTCAAATCCCTATATCACCTCATTTTGTTTTTCCGGGACACTGCTTTTTGCAGGAACATCCGGTTCGGGGGTGTTTGTCTCGGCCGATACGGGCATGCACTGGAATGCTGTATCTGCCGGGATAACCGACCCTGTTGTCACCTCGCTTGCCGTTTGCAGTCAGAAAATCTATGCCGGTACACAGTCGTCGGGTGTATTTGTTTCGGCCGATTCGGGGAAATCCTGGAAGCGGGAAAACACAGGGCTTACAAGCCTGTCTGTAACGATGATGGCAGGCAGGGGAGGCGCCCTCTTTGCCGGTACCCCGGCCGGCCTTTTCAGATTGGTACTTCCTGCATCAAATTGGATCCCGGTACTTAACAATGGCAGAACAATCAATGCAAAAACCTTGATTTTTTTCGGAACCTCCGTTATTGCCGGAACCGGCACCCAGGGGGCATTTTTGTCGGACGACTATGGCCTTTCCTGGACAAGTCTGAACCAGGGGCTTCCCGACAGTACGGTGAATTCATTCGCGGTAAGCGGGATGAACCTCTTTGCCGGCCTGGGTGAGAAGGGAGCCTGGGTCAGGCAGATGAACGACCTTTTCCCAAACAATGTTGTTCCCGATACGGCCATCCTCCGGCAAACAATAGGGTTCAGCGACACCCTCTACATGAAATCAAGTGTCGACTGGTCGATCCAGGGAACGATCCCATCCTGGTTCTCGCTCAGCAAACTTTCGGGAACCGGCAACGATACCATCATCGTGAGGGCACTGCTGGACAACCTGGGATATTTGGCCCGGTACAGTACGCTCTATGTCTTTTCTTCGGTCGCCTCGACCATCAGTTTCACCGTGATGCAAACCGGGAAGACATTCGGTACTGACGATCACCCGGACGGCAGGGATATCAGGTTTACCGTGGATGATGCGCATGAGATCCTTACCGTTTCTGCAGGTTCAGTCATAAAGCAAATTTCACTGATCAACATGGCAGGAATAATAACCCGGAAATTATCTGTTGATGCAAACGTGGTTCAGATCAATGTTTCGTCCGTTCCCAGGGGGATCTTTATCCTGCAGATCAGCGGTGACGGCTGGATTTCAATTTTCAGGATCATTTTATAAATCAATATGCAAAATGAAGATACCCGTTACTTTCATCCTGGTGTTAGTGGCAGGCACTCTGACTGCCCAAACATTTAAAGCGGTCAACGACACGGTTGACCTGGTTCCCGGAGTACCGGTAACCATTTGCCTGCTGGCAAATGACACCATCCCTGCCGGTGATTCCGTTACCATTTCAGGGGGAGTTAACTTTACCAGGAGCCTGGTCACCAGCACCTGGAAAAGCAGGGGCTGGTTTACTTATGTCGCCAACCACTGGGGATACCAGGGGATGGCCACCAGCCTCTATACGGTGACGGATGTTATCACACAGAAGACCTCCACCGCAAAGGTCGTCTGCAGGATCCGCGATAACAGCTATGATTCGCTGATCGTCAACAATGTCGATGCCTGGTTTAGTGCAACAGGGCTGAATTTTTTGTTATGCTATGCCGATCCCAGCGGCGCGAAAGGTTTTATCGTTCGAAAAGGAGGGGGGCTCAAGACGATTTTTTCAAACTCGGTTTGGCTCGGGGCAAAGGACAGTGACAGCAATATTTACTTCGCAGGCGAGCGCTACAGGCAGGGGGGGGTAAACTCACCCGGCTCCTGTCCCGATTATTATGCCGGCCCGGTGATGGATTCGGCCAATTATTCGGTGTGCCAGGATACCCTCTGGAACTACATATGGAATCTGAAAAAAGCGGAGATCGACTATCATAAACAACACTGGCAGGATCCAGGCTATCAGCCCGTTCACGATATAAGTACCTGGCCTGGCAATGGTAGTGTAAATTATGGCCAGGCAGCCCGGCTGGCTCCCTTCTTCGACAGGAACCACGACGGCATCTATAACCCCATGGATGGCGATTACCCGCTGATCAGGGGAGACCAGTCCCTCTATTTCATCTTCAATGAGAACCGGGGACCCCATCTAGAATCAGCCTGTCCAAGGTCCTTGAAGGCTGAGTTTCATGTGATGGCCTACGGCTGGGATATGCCCGGTGATTCGGCCTTTAAAAACACGGTGTTCATGAACTACAGGATATTCAACAGGTCACAACGGAGCTATTACAGCGCCTATGTGGGAACCTTTTCAGATATTGACATCGGCTTTATCGGCGATGATTATATCGGAAGCGATGTATCACGCAGCAGTTATTACGGATACAATGGCGTCGCCATTGACGGTGCCGGGCAGCCGTATGGATTCGGGGCGCACCCGCCGGCCCAGGCAGTCACGATCCTGGCGGGGCCTGCGATGGCCCCCCTCGCCACCGACCGGCCGCGCGTGGATGGAAGCGGTCACCCGTTGTGCAACGAAAGTATCAATGGTGTTGGCTTTGGCGACGGAATTGCCGGAAATGAAAGGCCTGGTCTCAGTAACTTTATCCAGACAAAAATTTCTTATAATTCCGGGATGCCTTTTATGAACGATCCCGTCAATTACCGCAGCTATTACAATTATTTACGATCCAGGTGGATGGATTCAACAGAAATGATATACGGAGGACTTGGCCACGCCGGTTTTGGAGGCTACGGCCCTGCCTGCAGGCTCCAATACCCCGGCCAGTCCGACACTCTCGACTGGGGCGCCGGATGCCAGGCGCCATATGGGCAGCAGAACTGGACGGAACTTACGGCCGGGGCCAAGCCGGATGATATCAAGGGAGTCGGCTCGGTCGGTCCCTTTACCTTCCGCCCCGGCGAGATGAAGGAACTTGACCTTGCTTTTATCTATGCACGGGATTACTCCAGCCCCGATACCCTGGCATCGGTTACCAAACTGATGCAGATGATCGATGTCGTCAGGAACGCCTTTGCCACCAACAGGCTGCCTGACGGACAATCGTTTACGAAGGTGGAGGAAAGGATGACCGTTCCTGCATTATCCTTTTCGGTTTATCCCAACCCGGCTTTTTCCCGGGCTCATGTTGTTTTCAATCCGCCTTTGGAAGAACCGGTAACCGTCCGGTTGTTTGATGACCAGGGGAGGCTGGCAATTTCCCGGCTTGCAAATATTGGAGCAACGGAAACAATCCTCGGCCTGGCTGGCCTGGCCGAGGGGCTGTACCTAGTGGTGGTCCAATCACCGGGAAGGATGATTACCCGGAAACTTTCTGTCGTGAAGTGAAAATTATCGGGTCGGAACCATGCTATTTGGGAAAAAGGTCATCGATTTACTTTAATTCCTGGTCGATCCTGGAAATAATCCCCTGGCATTTGCTGATTCCCGTCTTATGGATGGGAATGATGTTATTCGCAATCAGTCCCCAGCTTGTACTCATCAGGATCCTGAGGTCGCTTCTTCCCAACATGGAAGCAGAATTGGTAACCTGCCCGGATTTCCCCAGAATCGCATTTTGGGAAATTAGGGAGGCAATTTGCTGAGTGTGCCGGTCATACCTGACATTCAGCTCCTCAATCCGTTTGATCGTGCTCTCATGCAGCTCAATGATATCATTCAGTAACTCCTTGTTCTCAATGATAATGAACCTGCCGCTACTTTTTAATGCTTCATACCTGGCAATATGAGGATCGAGATCAGTGCTGGAGAAAAAGCAATCTGAATATTTGTTAATGCTGTCCAGGTTTATTGTTTGGACGGAGCCTGCTTTCAGAAAATAGGATATCCCCTGCAAGGTAGAGGCGTAAAAATTCCTGCTGCTTGTAATGTTTTCGATATCGCACTGCAGATCCTTCTTTAACCCGGTTAAAAACGCTGTCTCCTCTCTCTTTTCATTTCTCTTTTCATTCCAGTTATGGACCCAGATCGAAATGGTTACCGCAATGACAATGATCAGGATTTCGATGAGGATCTCACCAAGTTTATGTCTGATATCTTTCCCCGGGGATTTCATGATGGAAAAAGCTTTTTGCGCATGTTTGATGATTTCGTTTTCGGCCATGTCGTGTGTCAGTTTTTCATTGTTTGCAAAATTATTGAATGGCCGTTGCCACCATTTGTTTTACCGGAATTACCGGATAAAAGTAATAATTAATTCCGGTTGTTATTTTGAACTGGAAAAAAATGAAAAGACCATTTGCCAGCGGTTGAAACAGGAAATCCTTAATTTTCCTGTCCGGTGAACTGCAAATTCAACTATTTATAAATTTGATAGCTCGTTATTATACCAGAGAAATTGTTTGATGAAATTTTCAAGTTCAAAGGATCGTTGCTTGTGAAATTGTGATCAATCAAAAGAAAATTATTAAATTGGCTAAGGTTTTACATACAACGATACCAGTGTAATTAACTTAATCCTGATTGAAATGAGAACGCTGTGCACCCTGATCCTGGTGTTGCTGGCCGGTCATTTTACGGCGCAACCCTTCCGGGCGGTCAACGACACCATCGACCTGGTTCCCGGGATCCCGAAAACCGTCAACCTGCTGGCCAATGATACCATCCCTGCCGGGGATTCCATCAGGATCAGCGGGGGCATTTTTTTTACCAGGAATCTCGTGATCAACACCTGGAAGAACAAAGGGTGGTTCACCTATGTGGCCAACCAGTGGGGTTATAGCGGTAAAATTGACGGAACTTACATGGTGGTGGATGTTACCATGCAAAAATCATCCACGGCTAAGGTTGTCTTCAGGATTCATGACCACAGTTATGATTCACTGGCAGTCAACAACATCAATGCCTGTTTTAATGCCTCCGGGCTTAATTTTGCCCTGTTTTTCGCCGATCCCAATGGTACCAGGGGTTTTGTCGTGCCCAAGGGGAGTTCAAAAAAAACGATCTTTTCAGGTTCCATCTGGCTGGCAGGAAACGACCAGGACAGTAACAGGTATGTTTCCGGCGAACGTTACCGGCAGGGAAGCCTGACGATTCCCGGGTCGAAACCCGACTATTATGCCGGCCCGGTGATGGATTCGGCTAACTACTCAATTTACCAGGATACCCTCTGGAACTATATCTGGAACCTGAAGAAAACGGATATAGACTATCATAAACTGCACTGGCAGGATGCCGGATACAGGCCTGTTCACGATATCCTTACCTGGCCGGGCAACGGGAATGTTAATCTCGGCCAGGCAGTCCGGCTGGCCCCCTTTTATGACCGGAACCAGGATGGTATCTACAACCCTCTTGATGGCGATTACCCGCTGATCAGGGGCGACCGGGCCCTCTATTTTATCTTTAATGAAAACCGGGGGCCGCACCTGGAATCGGGAGGATCGCGGACCTTCAAGGCTGAATTTCACGCGATGGCCTATGGCTGGGATATGCCGGGTGATTCGGCCTTTAACAATACGATCTTCATGAACTATAAAATATACAACAGGTCGCAGCGAACCTACTATAACACCAGCCTGGGGGTCTTTACCGACATCGACCTTGGCTATATGCTCGATGATATGATCGGTTGCGATGTTTACCGCGGCAGTTACTACGGCTACAATGGCAGGGCAATTGACGGAACGGGCCAGGCCTATGCCTATGGGGCCCATCCCCCTGCCCAATCAATCACCATCCTGGCCGGACCGAAGATGGACCCTGCCGGTGCCGACCGGCCAAAGGTTGACGGTAACGGGCACCAGCTCTGCAATGAAAGCGTCAATGGCACCGGTTTTGGCGATGGTATTGCCAATAATGAGCGGATGGGATTAAGCAATTTCTTTTCCATCCAGGGAAATATTGCAGGAACGGCTGGTTACAATTCCGATCCGACCAATGTTGCCGGTTACTTCCATTATCTGCATGGTGCGTGGCTTGATTCCACCTACCTGGTTTACGGCGGACTCGGTCACACAGGAGCCGGAGGGTATGGTCCCAAATGCCGCTTTATGTTCCCGGCTGAATCCGACACGGTAAACTGGGGTACCGGCTGCCAGCCGCCAAACGGAATGAAAAACTGGACTTCATCGACGGCAGGGTTGGCACCGGGCGATATACGGGGCATCGGCTCAGCAGGTACCTTCACCTTCCGCCCCGGCGAGATGAAGGAGTTGGATCTTGCCTATGTGTTCGCACGCGACTATACCAGTCCCGACAGCCTTGCGTCGGTAGCCAAGCTGATGCAGATGATCGATACCATCCGGCGTGCTTTCATAACGGATAAACTGCCCGGCGGGGGTTCCTTTACCGGTTTCAGTGAAATGCCGGCCCTGCAGGAAATGGGATGCACCGTGTATCCGAACCCGGCAACTTCCGTGGTTCACGTGGTATTTACCGACCCCCTGCAGGAGGTGGCAACGATCAGGCTGTACGACGACCAGGGGAGGCTGATGCTCGCGGAATGCCCGGGAAGGGGAACCCGTGAGGTCACCTTTGATCTGAAGGAGATACCTGCAGGGCTCTGCCTGGTGGTGATCCAGTCGCCGGGAATGATGGTAAGCAGGAAAGTTGCCGTTCAGAAATGAAAATGTAGATTAAGGGGAAAGTCATTGAAAATCAAGCATACGCCTATTAAAATCTGCCAGTATGATTCCTGGCGATCAAATTTTAGTACCTTTGAATTGTTAAGAAAACAGGAGATGAGTACCAGGGAGGAAATATTGAATTATTTGACGGAAAACAAAGAAACATTTCACCGCTTATTTGGAATCCGTGAGATAGGTCTTTTCGGTTCTTTTGCCCGTGGTGAGCAAACAGACACGAGCGATATTGATATCCTGATCGACATGGAATCGGAAACTGAAAATATTTTTGAGAAGCGCCTCTTGTTAAAGGAACTACTGGCCGGGAGATTTGGAAGGAATGTTGATGTATGTCACGAACGCGCCATCAAATCTGTATTCAGGGAGTTTGTGCTAAAAGATGTCATTTATGTTTAAAAACAGGGATGAAGGGATCATTTTATTGATGCTGGAAACCATCGGGAAAATTTTCCTTTTTACCTCCGATCATAACAGTGCTGAAACATTCGAAAAGGATATTGAAAGTTTCGATGCAACGGTTATGAATTTCATCGTTTTAGGGGAAGCAGTTGGGCGACTGTCAGAACCATTTAAAGAGAATCATGGCCAGATTGACTGGCGAAAAATATATGCTTTCAGGAATGTATTGGCTCATGATTATTTTGGAATTTATTCTCCTGAAATTTGGGAAATCATAAGGAAACATCTTCCTGAACTGAAAAAATCCCTGGAAAATATACTATAACAGGAATATCCCTTGAGAATTGTTTCTTCACTCAGCAGCATACCAGGAAGATATTTGCCACTGGAAGGCTGCTGGCTTCAAACAAATCCTCTGTGCCCTGTGTGCCTGTTGTGGTTAAAATCGCCGCCATCCAGCACTAGGCAGGCTACTTTTCCCTGATCATCAGCACAAAATCAAGCTCTGAAATAATGGGAACGCCCAGTTTTTCGGCCTTCTTCCGTTTTTCGGGCCCCATGTTGGCCCCGGCCAGCAGGTAGCTCGTTTTGGCGGAGATGGAGCCGATATTTTTCCCGCCGTGCAACTCAATGGTCTTTTTCAGTTCATCACGTGAGAAATTTTCAAAGACCCCGCTCACCACGAAGGTCATCCCGCTTAGCTGGTCGCCAAGCTGGGGAACCTGCGATGCGGCCATTTCGAAACTGATCCCGGCCGCCTTTAAACGGTTGATGAGTCCGATGTTTTTTGGTTCTGAAAACCAGCTGAGAATGCTCTGTGCAATTTTTTCACCAATCTCTTCAACTTCGGTCAGATCGGCGTATGTTGCAGCGATCAGTTTGTCGACAGAGATAAAATGAACCGCCAGCTTTTTGGCGACAGTTTCGCCGACAAACCTGATTCCCAGGGCAAACAGCACCCGTTCAAAACCAATTTTTTTTGAGGCCTCAATTCCATTGAGGATGTTGGTCACTGTCTTTTCGCGAAACGAGATCCGCTTTTCCCGTTTATCGTCGGCCGTTTCATAGCTCTTTTCGAGCCCTATCATCTGGTCATAGGTCAGGTCGTAGAGATCGGCGCAATGGTGCACGAGACCGTTGTCGAAGAGCATCCCGATTTTGCCTTCACCCAGGCTGTCGATGTTCATCGCCTTGCGGGAGATGAAATGTTCCAGCTTTCCTTTGATCTGCGGCGGGCATTCGGTTTCGTTGGGGCAATACCAGGCTGCTTCGCCCTCTCTCCTTACAAGGGCTGTTCCGCATTCGGGGCAGGCGGTGATGAAGGAGAGGGATTCGGCACCGGCCGGTCGCTGACCGAGGTCAACCCCTGTGATCTTGGGGATGATCTCACCCCCCTTTTCCACGTAGACCATGTCGCCGATCCGTACATCAAGCAGGGCGATGATATCGGCATTGTGCAGGGAGGCCCGCTTTACGACGGTTCCGGCAAGCTGCACCGGCTGAAGGTTGGCCACGGGTGTGATGGCACCGGTACGCCCCACCTGGTAATCCACCGAGAGCAAACGGGTGGCCACCTGTTCTGCCTTGAATTTATAGGAGATGGCCCACCGCGGCGATTTTGCAGTGAAGCCCAGCATCTCCTGCTGCCGCAGGTCGTTGACCTTGATCACGATCCCGTCGATGTCGAAGGGGAGGTCGTACCTGCCCTGGTCCCAGGTTTTAAGGTAATCGAAAATTTCCTGGAGCGTTTTGCACTTTACGGCAAACTCCGACACTTTGAATCCCCACGATTTAGCCGCAACCAGGCTTTCATAGTGGGTTGAGAAACGGAGATCGTTGCCCAGCAAATGATAAAAATAGCCATCCAGCCGGCGTTTTGCCACCTCGGCCGAATCCTGCATCTTGATACTGCCCGATGCCGCATTCCTCGGGTTGGCAAAGGGTTCGTCGCCATCATCCAGCCGCTGTTCATTCATCCTGGCAAAACTGCTGTGCGGGAGGATGATCTCCCCGCGGATCTCGAATTCTTCGGGGTAGCCCTCACCCATCAGTTTTATAGGAATACTCCTGATGGTTTTGATATTGGTGGTAACATCATCTCCCTGGATGCCGTCGCCGCGTGTGACGGCCTGCACCAGCAGTCCCTGGCGATAGGTGAGGCCGATGGCCACACCGTCGAATTTCAGCTCGCATACATATTCAACCTCGTCGCCGATGAGCTTGTGTATCCGTTCTTCAAAGTCGCCGATTTCCGCCTCCGAGTATGTATTCCCGAGCGACAGCATCGGGTAGCGATGCACCACCTGGCGAAACTCTTTGGTAATTCCCCCGCCCACATGCTGCGTTGGAGAGCCGGGATCGGCAAATTCTGGATAATCCTTTTCGAGGCGGGTAAGTTCTGCAAGCAGCATGTCGAATTCATAATCGCCGATAACAGGCTTCGACAGCACGTAATAGTTGTGGTTGTGCTGCCGGATCTCCTCCGACAATGTCTCCATGCGCTGCTTTGCCTGCAGTTTATCCATTGTTGCCATGATATAGTTGGTTAAACACAATTATCCCCCGTACGATCAGGATATCGTTTTCAGCCTGCTGACGACCTTGCCCAAGCCCTTATAATAAGGGCGGCCCTGGCGGCCGGTTAGGCCAGCATGGACCATTCAAAGTAGTGGTAACCAACCTCAACAGGGTTGATGGCCATCACCGGGATCTGGGCATCGTTGAACATCAGCCGTTCGTCCCACGAGGCAAGACTAAAACCGGCAACTTCGATGTTGGGCCGGGTCATGATCATGAAAAGATCGGCATGGTGAAGGACACCATAGGAGATCACCTGGTCGGCAAAATCTTTAGCCGTTTCGGCTGTCGTTACGACGTAGGAGATCTCCTCGGCCGTAAAAATGTCGGTAATCTGTTTGGTAATGATGTTTAAGCTGGTTTTCCGGCCGGTTTCCTTTTCCGGTGATTGGATGATATGGATTTTGGCGGTGAAAAGCCTGGCCATCAGTTTCGCCCAGTGAACAGCCTGGCGTGGTTCGAGATCGTTGCTGACCGGGAAGACAATGTTGTTATATCCCTTGTTAAAAGCGCGTTTCTGCACCACCACCACCGGGACAGGCGATTCAACCACCACCTTCAGTGCATAACTGCCGAAAACATGCTGAAATCCCACTTTTCCATGGGTTCCCATGACCATCAGGTTGGCTTTGATCTCCTTTGCAACATCACTGATGGTTGAAAAGATATTCCCTTCAACAGCCATCGTATCTATTTCTACCTGATACTTTTTCGTGTAATATTTTTTATATTCCTTCAAACGGGAATCGACGTAATCGATATCAACATTTTTCTTTTTCAGTTCTGCCTTGGTCTCTTTGTTGATGATGTGCAGTATACATACCTTGTAACCAAGGAACAGGGCCAGTTTTACGCCATGAGAAATTGCATTGCTGCAAACCTCCGAAAAGTCTGTCGGGATCAGGACAACATTGTTGTACTTTTTGGGTTGAATGGATGTTGACATAAAAATTTAGTATAATTTAGAATTACGAATTACTGCTTTAAGAAACATTCCTATAACAAATTACGTGCCACGGGTCAGGTAAGCAAATTCCTCAACTCCTCCAGGTTCCGGCGCTTGTAATCATTTCTCAGGCTTTTGGCTGATCCTGTAAAATAGGTGTGGCCCGATAAAAAGTCAACCTGGAAACTGATCCATTCCTTCAGCGTGGCATTGTTCAACCCTATAAGCTGCAATTCCAGCCGCAGGCAGTATGATCTTATTAAATAGTCGTTCCTGCCAAGGTAGTCAAGGTCGGCGTCACAGAGGATCTGTTCATGCAGGTGGGCCGGACGCTGGGGCATCCCGGTGGCATATATCAGGTTGGAAATAAGATCAATTTCAGCCTGTGAATAGCCAAATCCAGGGAGGGTTTCCCGGGCCAGTCCGATCGATTTACCCTCATGGTCCCTGTACTGGAAAATCATGCCGGTATCGTGATACAGGGCTGCGGTCTCAATCAGCAGGGCTGAATGAGCATCCACCTGTTCGGCTTCGCACAGTCGGCGGGTGGCCGTAACAACATCGAACGTATGTCCGGGACTGTGATAAAACAGGTCCGGACTCAGTTCTGTCTGCAGTCGATGCGTAACGTACTCACTGGCCTTGCCGAAATCCATGCAGGGAATTTTTTTTGTAAATTTAGATAAAAAATTGGTGAGCCCCGAAGGTGAAATAAACAAAAGGGGTATTCAGCGGATGTTTTTAAGCTGGCTGATGGTTTGCCCCGGGTCGGCAGAGGCAAAAATGGTGTTTCCGGCCACCAGGATATCGGCTCCCGAATCAATGAGCAGGCCCGCATTCTGAAGATCGACGCCGCCATCAACCTCGATCAGCACCTTGTTTTCCCGGTCTTGCAGCATCTTCCTGACAGCGATGATCTTGCCGATCGTATCCGGGATAAACGACTGTCCGCCAAAGCCGGGGTGGACCGACATGATCAGCACCATATCGACGAAGTCGAGCAGTGGCTCGAGAACCGATACCGGGGTTTCTGGGTTGATGACAATACCTGCCTTTGCGTTAAGTTTGCGGATGGCCTGAAATGCGTCAAGAGGTTTGCTGCAGGCTTCGACATGAATGCTGATGATATCGGCTCCCGCCTTCTTAAACCGTTCAAGGTAACGTTCCGGCTCCACGATCATCAGGTGAACGTCGAGGATTTTGCCGGTTGCGCCCCTGATCTTTTGAATGATGGGAAAGCCAAAGGAGATGTTGGGGACAAACAGGCCATCCATCACATCGAGATGAAACCAGTCGGCCTGGCTGTCATTGAGCATGGCAACATCCCGCTCAAGGTTCAGGAAATTGGCCGAAAGAAGGGATGGTGCAACGAGGTGGGGCATGATTGAAAACGAATTACAGGGCAGTGAGACTGCTGATTTTCAAAATGTAAAATTAACCACAATGACACAATGAAGGCACGATGCACACAAAGAAATTCATTGTGATCATTGTGTAACTCATTGTGAACTTTGTGGTTAACTTAAATGCATTGATAATGGGAACTGGTCTCTGCAGCTGATTCGTTATCCCAGGTATGTTTTCAGGATTTTGCTCCGGGAGGTATGCTTCAGGCGGCGGATGGCTTTTTCCTTGATCTGGCGCACCCGCTCGCGGGTAAGGTCGAATTTCTCGCCGATCTCTTCGAGGGTCATCGGGTGACTCCCGTTGAGTCCGAAATAGAGGCGGATCACATCGGCTTCACGCTGGGTAAGGGTGGAAACGGCACGTTCGATCTCCTTCTTCAGCGATTCGTAGAGCAGTCCGTTGTCGGGAGTGGTATTCTCCTCGCTCCTGAGAACGTCGTACATGGTGTTGTCTTCGTCCTGGATCAGGGGCGCATCCATCGATACATGACGACCCGAGTTGCGCATCGACTCCTTGACCTCGTTTTCAGAAACTTCGAGCAGCAGGGCAATTTCGCCGGCGTTGGGCTCCCGCTCATACTGCTGTTCCAGCTGGGCATAGGCCTTGTTGATCTTGTTGATCGAACCGATCTTGTTGAGGGGCAACCTTACAATACGCGACTGTTCGGCGAGCGCCTGGAGGATCGACTGGCGGATCCACCAAACAGCATAGGAGATGAATTTAAACCCACGGGTTTCGTCGAAACGCTGGGCCGCCTTGATCAGTCCGAGGTTGCCCTCGTTGATCAGGTCGGGCAGGCTTAATCCCTGGTTTTGATATTGTTTGGAGACGGAAACCACGAAACGGAGGTTGGCCTTGGTCAGCTTTTCAAGGGCGGCCATATCGCCCTGCTTGATACGCTGGGCAAGCGACACCTCTTCATCTGCCGTGATCAATTCAACTTTACCGATTTCCTGGAGATACTTGTCCAGTGATGCGGTTTCACGGTTGGTAACCTGCTTCGTAATTTTTAACTGCCTCATGCGACTGTTGTTTGGTTTAAGTCTCTTTTCGCTGTGTTTTACGTTAAAATCAACAATAGGTTACAACATAATTACCTGCGCGGGCCACGGTGATCGCCGCCACGGTCGCGGTCGCGGTCGCGGTCACGGTCGGGACGGCCTTCGGGACGTGGTTCCGGTTTCCGTTCCACGTAACCTTCGGGCTTTGGAAGAAGGGCCTTGCGGGAGAGTTTCAGTTTGCCGGTCTTGGGGTCGACTTCGATCAGTTTTACCTCGATCTCGTCGCCTACCTTGAGGGCGTCTTCAACTTTCTCCAGCCGTTTCCAGTCAATTTCCGAGATATGGAGCAGACCGTCCTGGTTGGGGAGGATCTCCACAAATGCGCCGAACGACTGGATATTCTTCACTTTACCTTTGTAAATCTCGCCGACTTCGGCAACAGAGGCGATGCGTTTGATCTTTTCGATAACCTTGTCGCGGGCTTCGAGGTTGTCGGCGACGATGTCGACGATCCCGAATTCACCAACCTCTTCAATAACGATGGTGGTGCCGGTTTCGCGCTGCATCTCCTGGATGACCTTGCCTCCGGGGCCGATGATGGCGCCTATGAATTCCTTGGGAACCTTCATCTGGAAGATACGGGGAACAAAGGGTTTAAAGTCGGCACGAGGCTCGGAGATGGTCTTTTCCATTTCACCGAGGATGTGCATGCGTCCCTGGCGGGCCTGTAACAGCGCTTCGCGCAGGATGTCGAACGACAAGCCGTCGACCTTGATATCCATCTGGCAGGCGGTGATCCCGTCGCGGGTACCGCAAACCTTGAAGTCCATATCGCCAAGATGATCTTCATCACCCAGGATATCGGATAAAACCACATAACGCTTGTTGTCGGTGATCAGACCCATCGCGATACCGGAGACCGGTTTGAGGATTTTAACGCCGGCATCCATCAGCGCCATGGTTCCGGCGCAAACCGTCGCCATGGAGGAGCTTCCGTTTGATTCGAGGATATCGGAAACGATACGTATGGTATATAAGTTGTCGGCACCCTGGGGGATCATGTTCTTCAGGGCGCGGAGGGCCAGGTTTCCATGACCGATTTCACGGCGGCCTGTCGAGCGGATCGGTTTTACCTCACCGGTGGCAAACGACGGGAAGTTATAATGTAGGATAAAGTTGACCTTGCCTTCGATAATGGCGCCGTCGATGGCCTGCTGGTCGAGTTTTGTTCCGAGGGTGACCGTGGTCAGCGACTGGGTTTCACCGCGGGTGAAGATGGCCGACCCGTGTGCTGCGGGCAGGTAGTCGATTTCGGTCCAGATGTTGCGGATCTCATCGAGTTTACGGCCGTCGAGCCTCTTGCGGTTATCCATGGTTGCATTGCGGATAGCCTGCTTCTCGACATCATGGTAATAGCGGCCGATCATCGGTTTCTTGGCTTCCTTTTCCTCATCGGTGAGGGTGGCGATAAATTCCTCCTTGATCCCTTCGATGATCTTTTTGCGTTCGTGCTTGTTGGCATTGCCGCTGGAGGCCATGTCGTAGACCTTCTGGTAGGTGGCGGCCTTTACCTTTTCCTTGAATTCAGGATCGTTCGTTTCGTGGCAGTAGGTGCGTTTCACCTTTGATTTTTCAATCATCGACGCCAGTTCGATCTGGGCGTTGCACTGGTCCTTGATGGCTTCATGCGCGATGCGGATGGCTTCGATCATGTCGTCCTCCGAAACCTCTTTCATTTCGCCTTCGACCATCATGATATTGTCGAGGGAGGCGGCGACGATGATATCGATGTCGGCGTCAACCATGGCATCGATATTCGGGTTGATGACAAACTGTCCCTTGATGCGGGCAACCCTCACTTCGGAGATGGGACCGTTGAAGGGGATGTCGCTCACGGCCAGTGCAGCCGAGGCGGCAAGGCATGCCAGAGCATCGGGCAGTACATTTTTATCGGCCGAGATCAGGGTAACGATTACCTGTACTTCGGCATGGAAATCATCCGGGAAAAGCGGGCGGAGGGCCCTGTCGATCAACCTGGAGATCAGGATTTCATAATCGGAGGGGCGGGCTTCGCGTTTAAAAAAGCCGCCCGGGAACCTGCCGGCTGCCGCGTATTTTTCACGGTATTCGACCGATAAGGGCATGAAGTCAACGTTTTCCTTGGCTTCCTGCATGGCTACGACGGTAGCCAGGATCATTGTATCGCCCATCTTTACTACTACAGACCCATCGGCTTGCTTGGCGAGTTTGCCGGTTTCGAGGGTGATCTCCCGACCATCGGCGAGGGTAAAAGTCTTTGTTATTGCATTCATGTGTGTTGTCTCTTTCAGATATTAAAAGAGGCAATTATCACATTGCCTCCTTTTGATTTATAAAGAAATAAAATAAATTTATTTACGGATACCGAGCTTCTTGATGATATCACGATACCTTTGAATTTCTTTGCCTTTCAGGTAATCCAGCAATTTCCTGCGTTTTCCTACCATGATCACCAGCGAGCGCTCGGTCACCATGTCTTTCTTGTTTCTCTTCTGATGCTCAGTAAGGTGTTGGATTTTCATCGTGAACAGGGCCACCTGGGCTTCAGTCGAGCCGCTGTCAAATTCTGATTTTCCGTGTTCTTTAAATACGTTCTTTTTTACTTCAGGAGCTAAATTCATTGCTGTAAGTGTTGATTCTGTTAAATGTTTATAGGCCTTTTAAACGGGCTGCAAAACTACGAAAATCTTTTAATATCACCAAATAAATCTTTATCTGAAGGAATATTTTCAGATATCGCAGGTGACCATAAGATCTCCATCGCCGGATTTGCCCGGAACAAAGTTTTGCAAAGATAGGATAAAATGATAATGGTCAGCGGAATATTTCCGGGAATAAACATGTCCGTCATGCCTGCAATCAGCAGCGCGACGTTGTACGATAATAAATTCTGTTACTTCGTGTTTCTCCGGCCCGTATGTTCCGGAATCTTCAGGGAGGATATTTTTTTATTAGGTAAAAAAGGATTACTTTTGAGGTACCTTCAACGACAAACGAAAAGTTATGACAAAGATAAAGGACAAGACCGTGCTGATCACCGGGGGAGCCGCCGGGATCGGCCGGCTCATGGGGGAGATGTGCCTCCGGGATGGCGCCGGTCAGCTGGTGATCTGGGATATCAACAAGGAGAAACTTGATGAAACCACGCGTGAACTGCATTCCCTCCATTTTACCGTACATCCCTACCAGGTTGATGTATCGGACCTGTCGAAGGTGATGGAGGCGGCCTCAAGGGTCAGGCAGGAGGTTGGGGAGGTGGATATCCTTATCAACAATGCAGGGATTATCACCGGTAACAAGGATTTCAGCAATTTTACCCATCCCGAGGTTGACAAAACCATGGCGGTCAATGCCAATGCCCTGATGCACGTTACCCTCGAATTTTTGCCGGGGATGATCCGGAAAGGATATGGTCATATCGTCAACATCGCTTCTGCCGCGGGATTGTTGTCAAACCCGCAGATGTCGGTTTACTGTGCAAGCAAATGGGCCGTGGCAGGCTGGTCGGAGGCCATGCGGATGGAACTTGAGCAATCGAAGTCGGGGGTGAAGGTGACCACGGTTACACCCTCTTACATCAACACGGGTATGTTTGAAGGGGTGAAGGTAAATCCCCTGTTGCCCATGCTGAAGCCCGCTGCCCTCGCTGCAAAGGTTGTGCGGGCGATCAAATCAGACAGGCTGTTTGTCCGTGCGCCCTTTATGGTCAAATTGCTGCCGCTCACAAAAGGAGTACTCCCTGTTCGGTTATTCGACCTGGTGGCCGGCAAATGGCTCGGCGTCTATAAGTCCATGGCCGGTTTCAAAGGACACGGCCCAAAGTGAACTCATGAACCTTGAATTTGACGGATCGGACTGATATCTTATTCAGGTATTGCTCCTGATCAACTTCAACTCTTTTGTTCTGCAACAATTTTGAATCATGATCGGGTCTTTTTTAATGATCTTTGATTTTAATGAGTATAGAAAACGGCATGGGTAGGGATATGCCATGGCATGTCGCTATGGAACCAACCATGATGTCGCAGGTCCTTGCAATGGCGTGGACACAACACAATGGCATTTGCCTTTTATGACCAAATTTTCAAACATAAACAAAATATTACTGTGCAAATATTGGCTATCAACTAAAAATACCGGAAAATATGAATGAACAGGTAAAATTGGCGGCGGAAAAACAGCGGTTGTTTTTCAATACCCACAAAACCAAGGATATCGCCTTCCGCATGACCCAGCTGAAAACGTTGAAAAAGGCGATCCTGGCCTACGAGGAGAGGTTGTACGAAGCGTTGTGGCTGGACCTGCACAAGTCGAAATTCGAAGCCTATGGCACCGAGATCGGGCTGGTACTCTCCGAGATCGGGGAGCATATCCGTCACCTTAAAAAATGGGCCAGGCCAAAACGGGTCTTCACCAACCAGATGATCCATTTCTGGTCGACCAGCCGGATTTACAAGGAACCCTATGGCCTTACCCTGATCATTGCCCCCTGGAATTACCCTTTCCAGCTGTTGATTAACCCGCTCGTCGGGGCAATATCGGCGGGGAATTGCGTGATGCTGAAGGCCTCCGAATACACGCCGAAAACGGCGGAGGTGATGGGGCAGATGATCGCCGAGTTCTTCCCGCCCGAATATATCACCCTCTTTGGCGGCGGCCGCCTGGCAAACCAGGCACTGCTGGAGCAGGAATGGGATTATATCTTCTTTACCGGCAGCCCTGTGGTGGGAAAAGTGGTCATGCAGGCCGCTGCGAAGAACCTGACGCCGGTGTCGCTGGAACTGGGCGGGAAAAGTCCCTGTATCGTCGATCGCGACGCAAACCTGAAGGTTGCCGCAAGCCGGATCGTGTGGGGTAAGTTTATCAATGCCGGCCAGACCTGCATCGCCCCCGACTACCTCTTTGTACATCATTCGGTGAAAACCGAACTGATGGATCTGATGAAGAAGAAAATTGCCGGCTATTTTGGCGGGGATCCTGAATTAAGTCCCGACTACGTGCGCATCGCGACCGTTGCCAAAACGGAACGGCTTGCCCTGTTCCTCAAAGGGGCCCATGTGGTTATCGGGGGAGTGGTGAAGCCTGAATCGCGTTACTTTGCGCCTACCATCATTGATGCCGTAAAGCCCGACGACCCCGTCATGCAGGAGGAGATATTCGGTCCGATCCTGCCGGTTATGGAATTCGATGACCTTACCGAGGTGACAGACTATGTGAATGGCCACCCCAAACCCCTTGCGTTTTATTATTTTTCAGATAACCGGAAAAAGCAGGAGGAGATGTTGATGAAGACGACCTCCGGAGGGGGGTGCATCAACGATGTGCTGATGCACATTGCCAACGACAGGCTCCCGTTCGGGGGGGTTGGCAACAGCGGGATCGGGCATTACCACGGGCAATACAGTTTCGAGGTGTTTTCACATTCCCGGTCGATCATGAAAAAGGCCAATTTCATTGATGTCCCGGTCAGGTATGCGCCTTACGGGAAGAAGTTGAAGCTGGTTAAGATGCTGATTAAGTAGGTTTTGGATTGATATGTTTTTCACCACAATAGGCACCATAGATCACAGCAGGACCACAGGAGAAAAGAAGAATGTAATCTTAACGGGTTAAGGGAGCAGGTCTATTTGATATCGGATGTGCTGGCATTTTCCATGAGCACATCATAGAGATATCCATAACCGAAATCCTTGTTCAGGGTGATGGTTCCTTTGAAGGTGGCGGTTTTGTTAACAGGGATGCTGTCCTTGGTGGTGATGGTCAGGTCGAATTTCCCGCCAAAGTCGGTGCCATCCTGGATATGAATCCAGTTCTTGCCCATGATCTGCGTGTTGAGTTTTACCACGGTTCCGCGGATGGTGACCTGTTTCCCGCTGCAACTGCCGGGGTCTTTGTACAGGTCGCCGATGGAAATGCCACCCTGCGGCACTCCGACGTGGATATCGGCTTTACGAACGGCTTCAGCCTTCTTCGGCGTGAGTTTTTCCGGGGCCTTGACCACCGGCATCTTGCTGCTTGGATCCTGGACAAAGAAAACCGAAGGGAAGGTGCGGCTCAGTTCCTTGCTTACGAAATTTTTCATCTCGAAAGCCATGGTGTAATATAGCGAATCTCCTGGCTTAGCCTCGCATCTGACGACTGCAATCCAAATCTTGCCGTTATTTTCCTCAACCTGCAGGTAGGTGTAATTGGAGGTCTGTACTACCTGGTCCACAACAACCCCGTGCATTCCGGCCGGCAGGGCTTTTTGTTTGGAAAGGCCGCCATTCCGGTAACAGGTGGTAACGATGAAGAAGCTGGATAAAATAAGCAGGACGATGATGAATATTGCCTTGTTTCTGGTCATGGATGCTAAGGGTTTGGTTAAATGTTTTTTTTAGAGCGCACAAAGATAGAGAATATTTTTCAAGAGATGAAAATTTGCCTATGTGAATGATATTTAGTGTGTTGATCAAGCTGCAGATAAACAAACTGGTTTTATAGGAAAGTGAATTCCCGGTGGTTACCGGTTTTCCTTGAAAAACTGCCAGGCCAGTTCGGCCTGGTTGACCAGCATTTCCATGCCGTTCCGGGTTCCGGTATTCATCTCTTTTCCCTTTTTCAGGAACATTGTTTCCGCGGGATTATAGACAAGATCATACAGGAAATGGTTGCCTGTCAGGAATTGATAGGGAAATGTAGGGAATTTCTCGATGTCGGGGAACATCCCGAGGGGAGTTGCATTGATGATGAGATGGTGGCCTGAAACGACCTCCTCCGTTAACTCATGGTACGAGAGGATGCTCTTCCCGGTTTTGGCCCTGGAAACAAAGCTGAAGGGAATGTTTTTCCTCTTCAGCGCCCAGGCCACCGCCTTGGATGCGCCCCCCGTACCCAGGATCAGGGCTCTGTCGTCGGGGGTACCGGCCGTGAGCGTTTGAAGAAAACCGCCGGCGTCGGTATTGTAACCCTTCGTATGAATTTTTCCGCCGGTGCGCGCGATGCGTAGGGTGTTGACGGCTCCAATCTCCAATGCCGTGGGATCGAGTTCATCAAGAAGGGGAATGATCTGTTCTTTATAAGGTATGGTGACATTCAGCCCGGTCAGTCCAGGGATTTCCCGGATCAGGGAGGGGAATTCAAGGATGTTTTTTAACGGGAAAAGGTGGTACGACCACTTCACATCACCCCCGCTCCTGAATTTTTCATTGAACCAGGCTGCCGACCAGGAATGGCCCAGCGGGTACCCGATCAATCCCAGCATGTACTTTCCCGTTTTCATAAGGCCATGACCTGGCAGAAAATGTCATTGTTTGAACCCCTGTTGCCGGTTCATTTGGGTTGAAATTGCTGGAACCTGGCCGGCAGAAAGGTGAAAAATGTATCGCCGCGAAGTCCCAGCCTGAGGGTTTCCAGTGGAATAAGTTCTGCCGGGGCTATATTACCAAGGTTCACATTGGCTCCGAATTGCTTGATAAACCAAACCTGCTGCGGTTTCAGCGGGGCTTCCCAGAGCAGCTGGTCGGCCGGCACCTTTGCCAGGATTTTGTTGATCAGGGCCACATGGGCCTTGCCGGTGGGGCGGTAGATGCCGACATTGCCGCTTTCGCGCGCTTCGCCGATAACCTTGTACGACCCCGCCTGCAGCTCTTTCTGCATCATTTCGATCCACCTGCCCGGGGCGATGAGGATCCCCGATTCCTTGGAGCCGACTTCGGAAAGAACCGTAAAGTTTTTGGATAATTTGTGGATATATTCGCACTTCACATCGTGGTCCATGATCATCGAACCATCGGAAACTTCAACGGAATCAAGCCCCAGCTGGTCGATATACCTTAGATAGTCGTCGAACATGTTCCGGATGACGAAGGCCTCGAAAAGAGTACCTCCCGCGTAAACCCTGATATCAGCCTGCTGATAGATCCTGACCTTTTCCCGCACTTTGTTCCCGGCAACCGAGGTGCCGAAACCAAGTTTCACAAAGTCGGCCAGGTGACCTGCCGTTTCTACAAAATCTTCCGCTTCACGAAGGCTGAGTCCTTTATCCATCACCATGGCAATGCCGGTTTGCCTGGGCTTGGTGCTGCGTTCAGGCAGGAAAGGGAGGTTGATCTGGGTCATAGGATGCTGGTGTTTTTAAATCCGTCAATAATTTCTGCAACCAACGGGTGGTTTTTTGCCTCGGGGAAGGTTGTAAACAACCTGTTAACGCCCTCATAATCCATCTCAAGCCCTTTCAGCATGGTTTCAGCCCCCTGCTGGTTTTTACCCATCATCAGCAGGTAATAGGACATGGCAAAGTAAAAATCAACATTGGTTTCATGATGGTGTAAGCCATCCTGGAGAACGGACAAGGCCGTTTCATAGTCCTTCTGGTCGGCATAAACGACCGACAGATCGAGCCAGATGTCGGTGTCTTCGGGATCGAGTTCTACCACCTTACGGTAGGAGGCGATCCCCTCTTCGATTTTTGACAGTTTTATCTGGATATCACCCAGGATAAACCAGTACTCTGGAATGGAGGGAGTAAGTTTAATGGCCTTCAGGACATAGGGCAGCGCCGACTGGGGGCGGCCCAGTTCATCGTGCGAGATGCCGATACCCAGCCACGCATCGGCAAACTCGGGATCGAGGGCAACCGCTTTCTGGTAATATTCAATGGATGCATCGAATTTCTTGAGCTTTTCGTAGCATTCGGCAATGTAATAATAGGTTACCGGCTCAGGGTCTTCGTAGTAGAAGGTTTCAAAGTAGGTCTCGATGGCCTTGTCGAACTTGCCGATATTCGCAAAGCAATTTGCCTTGTTGAAATAGGCGGAGGAAAAAGTTTCATCGATGGCAAGAACGTAATCGTAGGCATCGATGGCCTTTTCATAGAGGTCGAGGTTGCTGTAGGCAATTCCCAGGTTGAACCAGGCAGCGACGGAATAGGGTTGCTGGTCGAGAAAGGAGAGGAGCCAGTTTATCCCGCGTTCGGTTTGCTGGGAGACTTCACAACAAAAGGCGAATTCATAAAGGGCCGCATCGTTTTCAGGATTAAGTTCGAGGGCTTTCAGCAGGAAATCGATCGCCTGGTCGTATTTGCCCAGGTTTTCATATTCAAAGGCGATGCTGGAATAAATATCATCAACATAATCGGCCCCGTCGATTGCTTTTTTGAACTCTTCGATGGCCTTTTCAGGTTTTTCAAGCTGACTGTAGATATTGCCCTTGGCCAGGTATACTTCGCTGTCGGCATTGGGCGACTGATCAATTTCTTTCAGGATGCGCAGCGCCTCCCGGTCTTTTTTTGCATTCACCTGGAACTGGGCCAGTTTTACAAGGACCGAAACACACCCGGGATGCTGTTCAAGTGCCAGGTGGATGGTCTTCAGGGCTTTTTTCTGTTCGTTTTTAAAAAAATAATACTCGATGATCTCCTCGAACTCGTCAACATCAAAGAAAAAATGTTGGTTCTGCTGGACCATTATCTCAAACCGCCCCACCAGGGAGAGGGTTTCACGATCAAAATAGGATTCAAAAGGCTCTTCCATTCAGCAGTTTATCATGCCTTTTCAACTAGGCAGGAATTTCTGCAAAATTACGAAAAAAAGAGTTGCCGGACGGGGCAGATGTCCCCTGATTTCAATTTTTATTAACAGTTAGGGTTGTAATTGGTAAAACCTTTACATTTGTGAGAAAAAACAGATGGCCTTAATAAAATCCATATCCGGCATCAGGGGAACCATAGGCGGGAAGCCGGGCGACGGACTCAGCCCGGTTGACATTGTCAGGTTTACGGCTGCCTATTCAGCCTTTCTCAGCGAGGGAGAGCCTGGGCGTAAACTGCTCATCGTGGTGGGCCGTGATGCCCGTATTTCCGGGGCTATGGTGAACAACCTGGTCGTCGGGACATTGATGGGAATGGGGGCAGATGTGCTGGATATCGGGTTAACCACAACACCGACCGTTGAGATGGCTGTCATCGACCGCAAGGCCTCCGGGGGGATCATCCTTACGGCAAGTCATAACCCGGCACAATGGAATGCTTTGAAACTGCTGAATGACAAGGGGGAGTTTCTCTCCGCGGCCGATGGGGAAAGGATCCTGGCATTATCGGAACAATCCGGTTTCAGTTTTGCACAGGTAAACGACCTGGGAAGCTATGAAACCGACGAAACCTGTATCAGCAAACACATTGACAAAATACTGGCCCTGCCGCTTGTCGACACGGAGGCGATCCGGAAAGCCAATTTCAGGGTGGTCATCGATGCGGTAAACAGCACAGGAGGCATTGCCATCCCGATGTTGCTGAAGGCCTTGCACGTTGCCAAAACCGACCTCCTTTACTGTGACCCCACCGGTCATTTCCCGCATAACCCGGAGCCGCTTCCCGAGCACCTGGATGATATCTGCAAGGCCGTTGTCAGCCACAAGGCCGATCTTGGATTTGTGGTCGATCCCGATGTCGACAGGTTGGCCATCATCAACGAGATCGGGGAACCCATCGGCGAGGAATACACCCTGGTAGCCGTGGCCGATTACGTGCTCAGCCATACAAGGGGGAACACGGTTTCAAACCTCTCCTCCACCCAGGCGCTGAAGGATGTTACTGAACGCGCCGGAGGATCCTATTTTGCATCGGCAGTCGGTGAAGTGAATGTGGTTGAAATGATGAAGAAAGAACATGCCGTGATTGGCGGCGAGGGCAACGGGGGAATCATTTATCCCGAACTCCATTACGGCCGTGACGCCCTGGTGGGCATTGCCCTGTTCCTGACCTCACTGGCCCGCTCGGGGAAAAAATGTTCGGCGTTGCGGGACAGCTTTCCCGATTATTATATCTCAAAGAACAAAATTGAATTTTCGCCTGAGATGGATATTGACAGGATACTTGCCTTGATTATCGAGAAGTACAAATCGCGGCGCATCATCACCATCGATGGCATCAAGATCCATTTTGACAACGAGTGGGTTCACCTCCGGCGTTCAAATACGGAGCCGATTGTGAGGATTTACGCCGAGAGCGACATGCTTGTCAAGGCTGAGAACCTGGCCAAAAAGATCATCAACGACTTCAAGGAAATTGTTAATGAATGCTGATCCCATGCCACGAAAAAAAGCGAAAAAGGCACGCAAGCCGCTGAAATTCAAGACTATTACCCTGAAAGTAACCACGAAGCAGAAAAAATCGCTGGTCAACTATTGCAAATCACGTCACACAACGCCGATAAAACTGATCAAAAAGGCGATCCGGCCCATGCTGGACAACTATGCAGGGTTAAAAACAACCAATTTGCCGCCTGTTGCCGTTAACCAGCTGGAGTTGTTCTGATACCGGGAGGATGCAGCTATTTTTGTTTTAAGACAGATTCGTAGGGAGTCCTGTTCAGGATCGACCGGCCGAGGGTTACCTCGTCGGTATGTTCCAGTTCATCGCCAATCGAGATCCCCCGGGCGATGGTGGTTAGGGTAAGATTAAAACCGGAAAGTTTCCTGAAAAGATAGAAATTGGTCGTGTCCCCTTCAATGGTTGTGGGCAGCGCGAGGATTACCTCTTTCACCGTGCCGGATCCGAGTCTCGCGGTGAGGGCATCGATATGAAGTTCATTGGGGCCGATCCCGTTCATGGGGGAGATGATCCCCCCCAAAACATGGTAAACGCCATGGTACTGCCCTGTATTTTCAATGGCCATGACATCCCGGATATCCTCCACGACACACACAACGGTGCGGTCTCTTTTCGGATTAGCACAGATGGCGCAGAGCTCCTGGTCGGAGATATTCCGGCATTCGGTGCAATAAATGATCTCATTACGCATTTTAATGACAGAGGTTCCAAGGGCCTCCACATCGGCCAGGTTCCTTTTTAGCAGGTGCAGCGCCATCCGAAGGGCCGTCTTTCGGCCGATACCGGGCAATTTGGCGAGTTCATTCACTGCCAGTTCCAACAGTTTTGACGGGTAGGTTTGCACGCGAAATTATATTTACTTTGCAAATGTAATTTTTTAACGATTATGTACAGGTTATTCGTAATTGTCCTGTTCACTATTTTTTCCTGTTCGCTGATGGGGCAGGATACCGTGAACCAAAAGGATCAGCAAGGCAGGAGACAGGGGTTCTGGCATAAAGTCGACACTGCCGGACGGCTGATATACACCGGCTATTTCAAAGATGGTTACCCGACAGGCGAATTTCATTATTTTTACCCGGATGGCAAGCTGAAAACCCTTTCCGTTGTTTCCCGGCAAGGGACCAGGGCGATGACATCATCCTATTTCCCGAACGGCAGGAAAATGGCTACCGGTTTGTATGTCAATGAAAAAAGAGACAGTGTCTGGCTGTTTTACAGTGAAGCCGATGGGGCGATGGTGGCCGAAGAGCATTATAAAAATGGCCTTATCAACGGTTTCTCCAAGGTGTTTTACCCCGAAGGAGGGTTGTCGGAACAGTTTTTCTACAAAATGGGGATCCGCGACGGGCTCTGGGAGCAGTACTATACCGATGGCAAACTCAAGCTTCGCGGTGCATACAAAGCAGGGGAGAAGCAGGGGCTTTTCAAAACCTACTATGGTTCCGGGCAGGTAATGATGTCGGGCCAGTACAATGCGGGGCACCAGACCGGCACATGGATCAATTACAATATAAAAGGTGTAATCACCAAAACGGAGATTTACGACAACGGAAGGCTTGTTAAAACGGATGAACCACAGAAATAGCGTTCCTACCTGTTTTTAAAAACCAGCGCCCCATTCTCCTCGTCGATCATTATTTCTGAATCACGGTCAACCGTTCCCGAGAGGATCAGTTTCGAAACTTCATTCAGTACCTGTTTCTGGATCACCCGTTTAATCGGTCGTGCACCATACTGGGGATCATATCCGAGGTTGGCAACCCACCCGATGGCTCTTGGAGTGACGGAGAGCGTTATCCCATTGTTTTCCAGTGATTTTTGTACAAGTGCAAGTTGCAGTTCAACCACCCGCGTGATCTCCTTCCGCGTCAGGGGCTGGAACATGATGATCTCGTCAATCCTGTTGAGGAATTCGGGCCGGATACTCTTTTTGAGCAGTTCGAATACCTGGTCGCGGGTTTTTGTTATCAGCTCCTCCCGGTTCTTATCATTCACATTCTGGAGGTTCTCCTGGATGATGTGGGAACCGATGTTCGAGGTCATGATGATCAGCGTGTTTTTAAAATCGACCGTCCGGCCTTTGTTGTCGGTGAGGCGGCCATCATCGAGAACCTGCAGCAGGATGTTGAACACATCGGGGTGGGCCTTTTCAATTTCATCGAATAGCACGACGGCATAGGGTTTTCTTCGCACAGCCTCGGTTAATTGACCGCTCTCCTCGTACCCCACGTAGCCCGGGGGGGCGCCGATCAGCCGCGAAACGGTGTGTCGTTCCTGGTATTCCGACATGTCGATGCGGACGATGCTGTTTTCGCTGTTGAAGAGCGACTCGGCCAGTGCTTTGGCAAGTTCTGTCTTACCTACCCCTGTCGTGCCAAGGAATATGAAAGAGCCAATGGGGCGTTTGGTATCCTGCAATCCTGCCCTGCTGCGGCGGATGGCGTCGGCGATGGCACTGATGGCCTCCTCCTGGCCAACCACCCGTTTGTGAAGTTCGGCTTCGAGGCTGAGCAGTTTCTGCCTTTCACTCTGGAGCATCCGTGTGACGGGGATGCCTGTCCACCGGGATACGATTTCGGCGATCTCCTCGGAGCCCACCTCCTCGTTGACCATCGGCGAATCCTTCTGGATCGCGGCGAGCTTTTCGGCGATCTGTTTCATCTCTTTTTCCGCCTGGGGGATCCGGCCGTACCTGATTTCGGCTACTTTACCCAGGTCGCCGCTGCGGTTTGCCTGGTCGGCTTCGAGTTTGAGCGATTCGATGGCATTTTTCCGCGACTGGATCTGGTCAACCAGCTCCTTTTCCGATCTCCATTTGGCCCTGAGGTCTTTTTGATCCTCCTTCAGGTTGGCAATCTCCACGGTGAGCTGTTTCAGCCGGTGGTCGTCGTTTTCGCGTTTTATTGCCTCCCGCTCGATTTCCAGCTGGCGGATTTTGCGTTCCGCTTTTTCGAGCTCTTCCGGCAGGGAGTTGATCTCCATCCTGAGTTTGGAGGCGGCCTCGTCGATCAGGTCGATGGCCTTGTCGGGAAGAAACCGGTCGGTGATGTAACGCTGAGACAGTTCGACAGCCGAAATGATCGCCTCATCCTTGATCCTCACCTGGTGGTGGGTTTCATAGCGTTCCTTTAATCCTCGAAGGATCGAAATGGCATCGTCCCGGTCGGGCTCATTAACCATAACCGGCTGAAACCGGCGTTCCAGCGCCTTATCCTTTTCAAAATATTTCTGGTACTCCTTCAGGGTCGTGGCACCGATGGCACGGAGGTCGCCCCGGGCGAGGGCCGGTTTCAGGATATTGGCTGCATCCATGGCGCCTTCGCTTGCCCCGGCGCCAACCAGGGTGTGTATTTCATCAATGAACAGGATGATCTCGCCGTTTGACTGCATCACCTCTTTCACCACGCTTTTCAGCCGTTCTTCAAATTCGCCCTTGTATTTTGCGCCGGCGATCAGCGATCCCATATCGAGGGAATAGATCTGTTTTGATTTCAGGTTCTCGGGAACATCCCCGTCGATGATGCGGTGCGCGATCCCTTCGGCAATCGCGGTCTTCCCGGTTCCCGGTTCGCCGATCAGGATCGGGTTGTTCTTGGTGCGGCGGGTGATGATCTGCAAAATCCTGCGGATCTCCTCATCCCGGCCGATGACCGGGTCGAGCTTGCCACTGCGGGCAAGATCATTCAGGTTGCGCGCATATTTGTCGAGGGCCTGGTAGGTCTCCTCTGCATTCTGGCTGCTCACGGTGTTTCCCTGCCGCAACTGGCCGATCGCCGTTTTCAGGTTGCTTTCCGTTACGCCGTTGTCTTTCAGCAACCGTGAAACAGCATCTCCCGCCGATAATATTCCCATCAGCACATGCTCTATGGAGACGAATTCATCCTTCATCTCCTTTGATTTGGATATGGCATGCTGCAGCGACCTGGTTGCTTCGGACGAGAGATACTGCTCCCCGCCGGTTACCGCAGGGAGAGAGGTCAGCATGTTATCCAGTGCACGGGTAAACATATCGACATTGACATTTAATTTTTTCAGCAGGTAGGGGATAACATTGTCGTCAACCATCAGCAACCCCTTCATCAGATGTATGTTTTCAACCGGCTGGTTACGGAAGGATTCGGCAATCTCCTGTGCTTTCCGGATTGCCTCCTGGGCCTTTATCGTGAAATTATTGAAATTCATAGGTTCTCCTTTTTCTGGTTACAGCATAATCCGTCAAAAGTGCTGCCATCCGCCAACAGGCAGTAAAAACAGGAAATAATGTCACCCCACCCGATATTTTCCCGCCTTTTTGACGCTTTTTACCTAACTTTGCAAATATTTGTGAATAAGTTAACACGTGAAGAAAAAGACCCTGGTTCTTGGCGCAAGTGCAAATCCCGAACGATTTTCATATATGGCTGTGAGGAAGCTCAAATTCAGCCATGTGCCGGTTGTGGCGGTGGGTTTTCGTGAAGGGGAGATCATGGGGGTCAGAATTGAGAAACCCTTCCCGAAATTTGAGGCGATCCATACCGTTACCCTCTACATAGGGCCCAAAAACCTGCCTGCCTATTATGACTATATCCTCGGGCTTAACCCCAAAAGGGTGATTTTTAACCCGGGCACCGAATCTCCCGAATTCGCCGCGATTCTGACCGATGCCGGGATTGAGGTGGTTCATGCCTGTACCCTGATCATGATCTCCAACAATCAATACTGACTATACTAATTGGCCTGATTTGATCGTTTGAGTTAAAACAGGGTCTGAATCAAAGAAATTCTTATTTTTGCGACAGTATTGCACCACCAGATGAAACATCTCTTTTTTGTATTTTCTTTTTTTGCCAGTATGCTTGTTATGGGACAAGTGCAGGTGAAGGTGAAACCTGCCGACACCACCCGCTGTTTCAACGACAGTATCAGGTTCACGGCCTTTGTAACCGGAGCGGGGGCAGCCGTTATTTCCTATCACTGGCAGAAGAACTTCATAGATATAACCGGCGCAACCGATTCCACCTACCTGATCAGCCAGGTTAAGGTAAGTTCTCCAGGCATCTACCGCTGCATCGTTACCGTTAACGGGGTCAGCGATACCAGCAACGACGCACAGCTGCGGATGCATCTGAAAATGAAGCTTGACACCTTTTACCGCTATAACCCGCTGGGTTGCGCCAGGATTGACACGACCTCCAACCCGCTGTGCATCGGGCAATACAAGACCCTTGTTTCGGGAGGCACCCGGTTTAAAAATTATCCGCCCTATATTTATGACTGGGCAGGCGGATTTTCACAGGATACCATTGCCTTTGGCCTTTGCCCGGGCCGTCCGATAGCTTTCAAGGTAACCGACTCTCTTGGTTGTTCGTTAGATACGGTTTTCCATGTGGAAACCTTATTGTCACCGAAGGTTGAATTTGAATTTATTCCAAAGGATACGGTCGTTTACCTGACCAATCCCACCATCCAGGTTGTTTTTAACGACACGATGAAGCGGCACATTTCAAATTGGACCTGGAATTTCGGTGACGGGGTAAAGGTTGCAAACCTGAATCCTGTTTCACATACCTATGCGCAATCAACGAAACCGGGACAGATTGCAGTGAAGCTCAGCTTTACCGATTTGAATGGCTGTGATTCGGTGGTTATCAGGGTCATCGATGTGAAAATCGCCGACCTTAAAATCACCAACCTGGTCACCCCGAATGGCGACGGTTCAAACGACGCATTTAAAATCCAGTTAAAGGATGGGAATGCAACAGATGATTTCCGCATGGCTTACCTGAGCAACGAATTTACCGTATTCGACAGGTGGGGAAAAAAGATCTACAGCAAAACCAATTACAAGAGTGAAGACTGGGATGGCGCCAACCTGCCCGATGGCACCTACTTTTACATCCTGTCCTGCAAAGGCCAGTATGGCACTGATGTTTTGCGGGGCTCGGTCACACTGCTTCACGAGAAATAATCTCCTTCCGGGAACTATTTGAACAGCAGCCTGGCATAAAAGCCCGGCCTTGTTAACTTTTCCTTTACATCTTCGCTTGTAAACATAGCCGTGAGCAGTTCGTTCACTTCATCATTTTTCCTGGCTTTACCGACAACCATATTGAAAAGCCACGGTGAACGGGCCAGCCGCTGCATGATGGCAGCAGTCCTGAATTCCTGCCCGAACCGCCGGTGGATGCGCTGGTCAAAGGCGGTCAATGCTTCAGCAGAAAAATCGTGTCCGGTGAAGCACCTCCCCAGGATATCCGACGCAATTTCCCCGCTTGCCATAGCATTACCGATACCCTCGCCGCTGAATGGATCGACGAGGAAACCCGCATCGCCCAGTAAAACAAAACGGTTTCCTGAGCGGTTAAAATGGAAACTGCCCAGCGGCAGGGTGTGCGCTTCAGCCCTGCCGACGGCTTTTGCATGCTGAAACCTGGGGGCCAGCAGGGGATTATTCGATACCAGGTCGTCGAGGATCAGGGTAAGGTTTTCCTTTCTTTTAACGAGTTGGTTCTGCAGCATGCCGAATCCGGCATTTACCTGTCCCCGGGAAGAGGGGAAGATCCAGAAATAACCAGGCAGCAACTCCTTTAAAAAGATAAGCTCGATGAAGTTTTCAGGATGGAGGCCGGTGACCCCCTCGTAATAGGAGCGGATTCCAACACAGAAATGCTGTTTACCAGCCACCCCGGGGCTCAGCGATTTTCTTACAGCCGAATGAACACCATCGGCGCCGGCAATGACCTGCCCGCTGAATTGGTGGTTTGTTGTTGTTACATGAATGCCCTCAGGAAGGGATAGTACCTCGTTGATCCTTTCTCCCTCGAAAATTTCAATATCGCGATAGTTCCTTAACTGCTGAAAAAGAAAGTTGTCGAAGTCGCTGCGCCTGCAGACATAGCCGGGCGGTTCGGTTTCAGGGCCGGTGTCCCGCATGAAGGGAATATCGGCAGAGTTGAGATTGGGCGCCGTGAACCTGATTCCCCTTGAGGGAATCTTGTCGGTATCGCGGATAAAACGTTCATAAATTCCGTCCGGCAGCCGTTTCATCACATTCAGCACTTTTCCGCTGAGGGCATCGCCACAGATTTTATGTCTCGGAAAGTGGTCCTTTTCAATTACTGCAATACGCAGTCCTTTTCCCGCCATCCTCAGGGCGAGGGTGCATCCGGCAGGCCCGGCGCCCGCTATCAGTAAATCATACTCGTGATGGGACATCTGGTGTTTTAATGGAATGGCAGTGCAAACATACTTGAATAATCCCGGATTTTTCGCAATTTTGCTCAAACTCTTTCCCATGCGCAAAGAAGAACGTTTCCGGCTGGTCCTTGAATATTTCCAGGAAAACAACCCACTGGCTGAAACCGAGTTGGTCTATACCGAACCCTATCAATTGGTGGTAGCGGTTATTCTTTCGGCACAATGTACCGACAAGCGGGTCAATCTCATCACGCCACAGTTTTTCAGGAGGTTTCCAGATGCAGGTTCGCTTGCCGCGGCCGGGGCTGCCGATGTTTTTGAACTGATCCGCACCTGTTCCTATCCGAACAACAAAACCCGCAGTCTCATCGGGATGGCAAAATCACTGGTTGAAAATTACGGGGGAGTTCTCCCTGCCGATGTGGATGAACTGCAAAAGATTCCCGGGATCGGGCGGAAAACTGCCAATGTCCTTGCCTCGGTGATCTACAACATGCCTGCCCTTGCTGTTGACACGCACGTGTTCAGGGTTTCGGCGCGGATCGGGCTAACTGTGAATGCAAAAAATCCTTTGCAGGCAGAACAGCAGCTGGTAAGCCATATTCCCGAAAAACTGCGTGCAATTGCTCATCACTGGCTGATCCTGCACGGACGGTATGTCTGTACTGCCCGCAAACCCAAATGTGAGGCCTGCGGGCTGACCTCGTTCTGCAAGTATTTCCTGACGAACCAGGCCACATAAAGTTGTTGATAACTCACCAGCCGGGCCACAGGCTTTTCCACCATAAATTTCTATTTTTGATACCTGTAGTTACGGTTACTTCATCTTTATTATAAAATTGATTATGATACAGTTAGCGATAGGAGATACCGCGCCTGACATTCATGGTACGGACCAGTACGGGCAGGAGATTTCCCTTGCATCCTTCAGGGGGCATAAGGTGATCCTCTACTTTTACCCCAAGGACAATACTTCGGGTTGTACCGCTGAGGCCTGCAATCTGAGGGATAACTATCAGATTCTCTTGGATAAGGGATTTAAAATCATCGGGGTAAGCGCCGACGATGAAAAGTCGCACCAAAAATTTTCTCAACAATATGCATTACCTTTTGCCCTCATACCCGATAAAGCAAAAAAGATTATCATGGATTATGGTGTATGGGGAAAAAAGAAACTCTATGGCAGGGAGTATGAGGGTATCAACCGGATGACCTTCATCATCGATGAAAGCGGTAAGGTACTGCACATCTTTACCAAAGTGGAGACAAAAAATCATACTGCCCAGATCCTGAAAGCTTTGGCAATCTAGCCGGAGCGGCGCACTGAGTGCGTCGGAAACATGGCGCACCCAGTGCGCCGCAACCTAATAACGACGCTTTCGATGCGTCAAAACCACGACGCTCCGCAGCGTCTCAAAAAGAGGAGGAAACAAATCATGGCAAACGAAGTGAACAAAGAAAAGGTAAAGGCGTTGCAACTCACCCTTGACAAGTTGGAAAAAACTTACGGAAAGGGGACCATCATGCGCCTGGGTGACAATGCCATTGAAGCGGTGGAGGTGATCTCCACAGGTTCGATCGGGTTGAATGCCGCCCTGGGAATTGGCGGGTTGCCAAAGGGAAGGGTAATTGAGATCTACGGACCCGAATCATCGGGAAAGACAACACTGGCGCTGCATGCCATCGCCGAGTCGCAAAAGATGGGGGGCATCGCCGCCTTTATTGATGCCGAACATGCATTTGACCGTTTTTATGCCCAAAAGCTGGGGGTTGATGTGGAAAACCTGCTCGTTTCCCAACCCGACAACGGCGAACAGGCCCTTGAAATTACGGAAAACCTGATCCGGTCAGGCGCCATCGACATTATCGTCATCGACTCTGTGGCAGCGTTGACCCCGAAAAGTGAAATCGAGGGTGAAATGGGGGATTCGAAAATGGGGTTGCAGGCCCGGTTGATGTCGCAGGCTTTAAGGAAACTTACCTCGACCATCAGCAAAACATCTACCTGCTGCATCTTCATCAACCAGTTGCGCGAAAAGATCGGGGTGATGTTCGGAAACCCGGAGACGACCACGGGGGGCAATGCGCTGAAATTTTATTCTTCCGTACGCCTGGATATCAGGAAGCAAACCCAGTTGAAGGAGGGAGATGATGTTGTGGGGAACCATGTGAAGGTGAAAGTTGTGAAGAATAAGGTAGCTCCTCCATTCAGGAAGGCCGAGTTTGACATCATTTTCGGTGAAGGTATCTCCAGGGCCTTTGAAATCATTGATCTCGCTACGGAACTGAACATCATCAAAAAAAGCGGTTCCTGGTTCAGCTACGGGGATACCAAACTTGGCCAGGGACGCGATTCCGTCAAGAAGATTCTCCAGGATAATCCGGAACTTTCAGATGAGCTGGAGGGTAAGATAATGGCAGCCCTGGCTCCGAAAAGTGCATAATTTATATGACGGGTAGGCCGGTTTCGGCGACCACTTCCGTTCAGGAGTCTCCCTTTACAGCCAGACTCCTGAACGGAATATGGACCGTATCCGGTTTATTCGATATTAAAATTTTAAAAGATGAAAAACTATTTTAGCCTGTTCCTGGTTGCCTTTGTGATCTTATCTGCCTGCCATCGCGGTGGAAATGAGGCTGCTAAAAATCAAAAGCCTGGTGCCGATTCAACGCAGGCAAAACTGGAAACGCTCAATAAACAAATAGAGCAGGATGGTTCCAATGCAGCATTATACAACCAGCGTGCAAAATGCTACTTGGCAGATCATCAGTTTGATAAAGCGTTGACCGACATCAACAAGGCAATATCTCAGTCAGGGGGGAAATCGGCCTATTACACAACGCTTTCAGATATTTATCTTTTAATGGGAAAACCCGATGGCAGCCGTGACGCACTCAGAAAAGCGGTTGAGCTCAATCCCACGGACAAGGAGGCATTGCTGAAACTGGCGAAACTGTATCTTATCGTAAAGGATTACAAGAATTGTTATACGATTGTAAAACAGCTTCTTGACATTGATAACGGGAATGCATCCGCCTATTTTACCCGTGCCATCGGGTTGCTTGAGCAGGGTGATACCATTCATGCGGTCAGCGACCTGATGCAGGCGGTTGATAAAAACCAGCAGTATTATGAGGCCTATGTGCAGTTGGGCGAACTTTATTCTATCAAGAAAGATCCAATGGCGGTGCTGTATCTTAAAAATGCGCTGAACATCCGGCCTCACAGCCGTGAAGCGCTTTACATGCTGGGGCTGTTTTACCAGGAGAGCGGTCAGTTCAACAATGCCATTGTAACCTACCAGGCGCTTGCCAAATTTGATACGGCCTTCCGTGAAGCGCCCTACAATATCGCGTACATCTACCTTGTTTATCTGAAAGATTTCAAAAAAGCGGCTGCCTATTTCAGCGAGTCAATCAGGAAGGACCCGGCCTATTACCAGGCCTATTTCAACCGCGGGTATGCGTATGAGCTTGCAGGAGATTACAAGAAAGCCTTTGACGACTACCAGATGTCGCTGAAAATCGAGGTAAACTATGATAAGGCGGTTGAGGGTTTAAACAGGCTGGATAAACATATGGTCAGGAAGTAAGATCCTGCCTGATAATCTTCAGCTCCCCGATCAGCAGCATTGAATGTTGCTCCAGCTCCTCAAAGGTCTGGTCCAGCTGCAATTCAACATTATCCTGTACCATACCCAGAAATTTCTTCGAAATGGTGGTTGTGAGCGGATCGCCAAACATCCCGATCACACCCTTCAGGTCATGGGCATTAGGCTCCAGGTGGAGGTAGTTTCTATCCTGGACATCTTTGCGCAAGTCGTTGAAAAATTGTTGGTTAAATTGTAATATGAACATATCAATGACCTCTGCGGCAAGCTCCTTGCCATATGGATTGATAAACGTATCATAAATTTTCTGGTGATCGATCATCGGGCCGGGAATTTCTTAAAAATTATTAATGGTACCATTCTGCAATGTCAGGAGGCGAGTTCTTTCCTGATAACTTTGAGCTCTTCAACCAGGATCCTGGTGTTTTTCTCCAGGTCGGCCAGCAGCTGGTCAAGGCCCGACTCGGTTTTACTACGGGCCATTTCGACAAACCTTTTCGACATTTGGGTGGTCACCGGATCCATAAAAAGCACCAGCGCCCCTTTCAGTTTATGGGATGTTTCTTTTAACTGGTCAAAGTCACGGTCACTGACATTTTTCCGGATTGCGTCAAAACGTTCTTCATATTGGGAAAAGAAGATGTCAATGAGTTCAACAATATTTTCTTTATCCAGGTTACTGAACATATCGTTGAACATCTGGCGGTCAATCATATAGTGGTGAAATTAAATGATGGTTAAAAATTGCAATTTATTTTCAAGGGTACTAATGAGCAGATTCAGTATAACCCAATTGTTTACAATGGTTTACAAAAAGATCACAAAGGCAGCTTGTGTGTGTTTATCTCTCCTTTGTGTCAGGAGCCGCACGTACCAAAACTTACAGTGATATGGCTCTTTCAATAATTTATCTGGAAGGTTAAAAAATAAAATCGTCGGGTTCGCCGGGGAATTGAAGTGAATGCACCACCTGCTGAACAATCGAGAGCTTGTATCCATACCGGGTTTCAAACAGCCGCTTGCATTCGCGAACGGCATTTTCCTTATAGGATTTCAGCGGTTTCTGGTACAGCAGCAGAAAATCTTTCAAATCCTGGTAGATATCCGTGAAACATTCGGCGAGGCTGCCTTTGACAGGGTCGTTATGGCTTTTCTCCAGCTGGTCGACATAAAAAAATTCATCCCTCCCTCCGAATTTGAAATGGAGGGTGTTGAACAGCGATTCCCATTGCTCTTCGCTCACATAGTGTTCGGTTGCATCCTCATCCTCCGCTTCGATGTCGGGCAGCAGGGCCCCCTTCAGGTAGATCAGGGGGGAAATTTTCTGCAGGAAGTTCAAAAGCTGGGCCTCCGTGTAGCTTTCGGCCTTCTCAAGAAACATGCAGTATTCGTTGGCAACAGTTACCATTTCGAGGACCTTGCGCGAATATACGGGTTCCTCGGAGGGTGGGAGTTGTTCTTCAGACATCCGTTATCAGTTTAATTTCATGGAAGAGATGATCCCGGCAATCTTGTCGCCAAGTTTCGCCGATATTTTTTCAAAATCTGCTAGTGAAGCCAATGGTTCGCGTACGCCAAAGTAAAATTTGATCTTGGGCTCCGTCCCCGATGGGCGTACACTGATGATGCTCCCGTCTTCAAGGATGAACTGCAGGACATTCGATTCAGGCTGGTGAATTGGCTTTTCCTGGCCGGTTCCAAGAGTTTTTTCAACGGAAAGCAGATAATCCCTGATGGTAATGACCCTGGAATTGTGAATCACGGAGGGAGGAGCCTGACGGTAATTCACCATCATCTGCTGGATCTCTTCCGCACCGCTTTTTCCCTTGCGTGTAACCGAGATCAGTCCCTCTTTGTAGAGCCCAAATTTCAGGTAAATATCCATGAGCAGGTCATACAGGCTTTTACCCTGGTCGGCCATCCAGGCAGCGGTTTCAGCGATCATGGCACAGGCGCTGATGGCATCCTTGTCGCGGACAAAATCGCCGATCAGATACCCGTAACTCTCTTCTCCGCCCAGGATAAAGGTCTTTTTACCTTCATGTTGCCGGATCACATCGGCGATGAATTTAAATCCTGTAAGGCATTCAAAGTATTCGACGCCGAAGGAGGCAGCCATTTCCGAGAGTAACTGGGTGGTGACGATCGTGGAGACGATAAATTCGTTACCCGTTATTTTCCCCAGCGCCTGCCACCTGTTAAGCATGTAATAAAAAAGAAGGGCGGCTGTCTGATTGCCGTTCAGCAGGATCATTTGATTGCGGTCGTTCCGGATGGCGATGCCAACACGGTCGGCATCGGGATCGGTAGCCATCACCAGGTCGGCATGGATCTCTTCGGCCAGTGTGATGGCCATGTCGAGTGCATCGTGCTCTTCGGGGTTCGGCGAGTGTACCGTGGGGAAATTGCCATCGGCGATGGCCTGCTCCTTCACCATGTGGATGTTGTCAAATCCGAACCGGGCGAGGATGTCGGGAACGAGCTGCCTGCCGCAGCCATGCAGCGGCGTGTAGACGATCTTCAGGTTTTTCTGGCGGCTGATTGCGCCTGGCGAGAGTGAAAGGGCAGCTATCCGGTCAAGGTACAGTTTGTCAATTTCAGACCCGATACTGATGATGTTTTCGGGGATGCCGTTCCATTTTACCTTATCGATGGAGGTGATTTTTTGAACCTCCCTGATTACATTTTCGTCGTGCGGGGCGATCATCTGGGCGCCATCGTCCCAGTATGCCTTGTAACCATTGTATTCCTTAGGGTTGTGGGAGGCGGTCACCATGACGCCGCTCTGGCAACCCAGGTGCCTGATGGCAAACGATAATTCAGGTGTCGGGCGGAGGCTTTCGAAAAGATAAACCCTGAAACCGTTGGCCGACAATACTTCAGCTACGATCCTGGCAAAGTAGGGGCTGTTGTTACGGCTGTCGTGTGAGATAGCCATTTTGACAGGGTTTAACCCCGGAAACATCAATTTCAGGTAATTCGCCAACCCCTGGGTAGCCATTCCAACCGTGTATTTGTTCATACGGTTGGTGCCGACCCCCATGATGCCCCGCAGTCCACCTGTGCCGAATTCAAGGTCACGGTAAAACGAATCGGTGAGTTCCGTGGTGTTGTTGTCGATGAGGCGCTTAACTTCGTTCCTGGTTTCATCGTCAAAGTCATTGCCGAGCCATAGCTGCGCCCTTTCCAATACCGACTTTTCTATCTCCATAATTATATTGTTGGTGGTTTGTTATTTCATCACGCTGGTAACACAGGTTGATGGTTGGGAAGTTACTTTTCGGGGTTCATGATGCGTTGAATGCAACTCTTCAGGCTATCGCGCCAAAACGGGATTTCCAGCCGGAAGCGTTCTTTGATTTTTCCCTTGTCGAAAACACTGTAAAAGGGCCTGGTTGCCGGCAAGGGATATTCTGTCGTCAGGATAGGGAACAGTTTGCAAGGGATACCCGTGAATTCAATGATGGCCTGGGCAAAGTCGTACCAGCTGGTAACTCCTTCGTCGGAGAAATGAAAAATTTCGACTCCTGGACTATCGGGGTGTTGCGGGATGATCTCCAAAATCACCTTTGCCAGGTCGCGGGCATAGGTAGGTGTCCCAGTCTGGTCGAAAACAATCTTCATCTCTCCCCGTTCTCTCCCGTACTTCATCACGGTTTTGACGAAATTGTGTCCAAATTCCGAGTAGAGCCATGAGGTCCGGATGATCAGCGCCCTGCTTGCAAAGGCCTGGACAGCCAGTTCGCCGGCGTATTTGCTCATGGCATACCGTGAGACCGGGTTGGTGGGGTCGTCCTCCCGGTAAGGCAGGTAACTTTTTCCGTCGAAAACATAATCCGTTGAGATATGGATCAGCAGGGCGTTGAATTTTGCTGCGGTTCTTGCAAGGATGCCAGCCGAAGAGGCATTAATCAAAAAGGCAGACTGCTCGTCGGTTTCAGCCTTGTCTACTGCCGTGTAGGCTGCACAGTTGATGATCACAGCCGGTTTCTCATCTTTCACCAGTTGGTCAACATCCTCCTCGCGGGTAATATCGAGTTCGTCAATATCGGTAAAAATAAAGGAATAGCCGGGATAGCCGGGAGCAAGTGTCCGTAATTCGTTGCCAAGCTGGCCATTGGAACCTGTTACGAGAATTTTCATAGCAGAATATGTGGTTTTCTCAGATGATCGATTTAAAGTAATCAATGGTTTTAACCAAACCCTCATCCAGCATTACCTTTGGTTCCCATCCCAGTTCCCTTTTTGCGACGGTAATATCCGGCTGGCGTTGTGTGGGATCATCGGCAGGTAGCGGCATATGGATGATTTTTGATTTTGAGCCCGTAAAAAGGATTACCTTTTCAGCCAGTTCCAGCATGGTGAATTCATTCGGGTTGCCGATGTTCACGGGACCGGTAAATTCCTCCCTGGAATTCATCAGGCGGATCATTCCCTCGAGAAGGTCGTCAACATAACAGAAGCTCCTGCTCTGCAAGCCGTCGCCATACATGGTAATATCCTGGCCTTTCAGCGCCTGGACAATAAAATTGGAAACCACGCGCCCGTCGTTGGGATGCATCCGGGGGCCGTAAGTGTTGAAGATCCGCATGATCTTGATGCGCACCTTGTTTTGCTGATGATAATTGACAAAGAGGGTTTCGGCGATCCGTTTCCCTTCATCATAGCACGACCTGATGCCGATGGGATTCACATGTCCCCAGTAGGATTCGACCTGCGGATGAACTTCAGGGTCGCCATAAACCTCGCTGGTGGAGGCTTGCAGAATACGTGCCTTGATACGCTTGGCAAGTCCCAGCATATTGATGGCGCCCATTACCGAGGTCTTTACGGTTTTGATGGGATTATACTGGTAATGGATCGGCGACGCCGGGCAGGCCAGGTTGTAGATTTCATCCACCTCGATATAGAAGGGCATGGTCACGTCGTGGCGGATCAGTTCAAAATAGGGGTTGCTGAGCAGGTGAACCACATTTTGTTTCTGTCCGGTAAAATAGTTGTCAAGGCACACCACTTCGTTACCTTCGTTCAGTAATCTCTCACAGAGATGGGATCCGAGGAAACCTGCACCACCGGTTACTAAAATTTTTTTCTTAATCATGGCTTCTGATTTATCTGACAAAGTTATTAAATCCCCGGCTGACCTGCAAAGAAACACGCCTGACTATAACCTTTTTAGTGCTTTGTGCCTTCCGGGCGGGCATCGTGGTTTGTTTGTCGTTTAACCACCATGGGCGCCTGGAAGGCACAAAGTCAACAAGGACAAATCAGTCCGGGGAATAAACGGCTGCCCGGGGGTTATTTAGTTGTATCTACCCCGATACAGTAATAGGCATAACCTTTGCGTTTCATCTCGGCAATTTCATAGATGTTCCTGCCGTCAAACACCACCAGGTCTTTCAGGAGTTTTTTGATGATGTTGAAATTCGGGAATTTGAATTCGGGCCATTCGGTGACCAGCATGAGACAATCGGCATCGATCAGGGCATCGTACTGATCGGGTGCATAGTAAATGGTATCGCCCAGGATTCGCTGGGTTTCATGAATGGCAACAGGATCATAGGCTTTTACCTTGACGCCTGCGTCGAGCAGTTTTTTGATGATCACGAGGGAGGGCGCTTCCCGCATATCGTCCGTCTGCGGTTTAAAGGATAATCCCCACATGGCGACTGTCCGGCCGGCGACATCGCCGTTGTAGTGCTTGATGAATTTATTGAACAATACCGATTTCTGGTCATCATTGACAGCTTCAACGGCTTTTAATACACGGAGGCTGTATTTGTAATCCTCTGCGGTATGGATCAGGGCCTTTACGTCCTTCGGGAAGCAGGAGCCTCCATAACCTACACCGGGATAGATGAATTTGTTGCCAATACGGGTGTCCGATCCGATACCCTTGCGAACCATGTTGATGTCGGCTCCGACGATCTCGCAGAGATTGGCAACATCGTTCATGAAGCTGATTTTC
>SESG01004142.1_pt1 | contig 94460 bp, 87 predicted proteins | sample 3171421 | NCBI WGS metagenome assembly SESG01 (sample SAMN10866946, study PRJNA518727) | freshwater metagenome | biome: subpolar coniferous forest; feature: holomictic lake; material: water; isolation source: holomictic Lake 227, 6 m and 8 m depth | place: Canada: near Kenora, Ontario | collected...
ATGAGCTACAAGCTTCTCAAACTCATATCTGTTGACAAATTGTAAAACCTGAGCAAAGACATACTTTCCTGAATTCATAGTTCTGCAGTTAGGGCTGCAAAACTACAGGTCAATTCAAATCAAAAAATCAAAGAACGCTTATATTAAATTTTATATCAGCTATTTACACTAAATATTCAAATATTAACGCATCACCAGTAGTTCTAAATAAAAAAAACAATTCTCATTTCTAAAGTATTTACCTACAGGTTTATGGTGTATTAAGCTATCCATTATGATATTGAAGTTTTTAGAATTCCATGGCTGTATTCCGATTGCCGCAAATCGATCAAGCTGTTGCGGATAAAAACACGCATTGTAGGCATTATAAAAATCAGAATATTTACTGCTAAATTGGCGCAGAAAGGACACAAAATAATTATTAGATAATGAATCTGGAAATATAAAATAGACCTTTAGAATATTTTTATTTTTTATCAATGAGTCACAATATATTTTCCAATTTTTCATATACTTACCATTAACTGCAATCTCAAATTTTCTTTTATCAGTAAGGCTATTTTTTAAAAATGGAAATCTAAAAAAACTAGATTGCTCTTCGTTATTTGTAAAGGCATTAAAAAAACATTTTGTTCCTGGATCACAATTATTAGCACAGATAACATTTCTAAATCGTTGAATATTAAAAGAACCTGAAATGAAAAATTTATTAGGTTGGCGTAAATACCATGTTGTTGGTTCCTCCCAATATGGTTCGATTGTCGAGGTAGGATTCTTTATGAAAGACTCCACTTCCATTGTTGTTGCAAACACCTTGGCACTCCCATAAGTTTTATCACATCGTCGTTGTTTGACAGCTTCAGCTTCAAAATTAGGTTCGAAACATAACCGGGTATTGTAGTCAAATACACGGCAGGCATCAACCCATCCAATAATCTGATCCCCAAATGGGCGGTTAGGCTCAAATTTATAATCCCTTCCAAGCAGATAACGATTGTTCTCTCTTTGATAAACAAAATAAATTGAATAGAGTGGTAAAAACCGAGGCATAATATTTCCGTTGGCATCCCGATAATTAACCATATTCCTCACATATGGATCTCTGTAAACAGGAATCCTAGATTCCTCTAGCAAGCCCTTACAGATACTGTCAATTAGACCTTGAGAATTAAGAACAATGCATTTCCTCTGAATTAATGCCTCCTGGGTAAATTCGGCATAGAAATGAAATAGGAATTCCGATTTTGGACGAAACCCTTTATCTTTTGGTTTAATAATCGTTAACCCTTTCATACCGATTCCAGAAGAGATACGAAATTGAAGTTGTGTTTCTCCCGTAACATAATAGAGGCAACCAAAAATCGTCACCTCGGTTCGAATATACAACCCAGGGTATCAACTTGTGTTTTACAGGGCTGCATTGAGTGTTGATGATTTGTTCAACCTTGACCTCTTTTCCAGGGCTTAGTAAACATTCAGGTTGTCTCAGGGCGTTTTTCTGACATCTGACAGTAAAGGGAATTGCTGAAAAGACAAAAAATGAAAAAAAAATGGTCCAACTTCTCATGCTTATTTTTTTACCGGTTAAAAATTTTCCCGATGAGAAGCTTTATTCCGGCAGCGTTCAACCTTATTGAACTACAGGTCCCTAGAAAACAATGGTATTCAGTTTCAGGATATAATTTATACTTCATATCCCTTGAATTCATAACAAGGTCAGTTAAGCCTAGACTCACCCATGGCTCGACTGCGATAAGAAAGGGTTTTATTCTTTTCTCTATTCCGACAGAAAATTCTGCAGATAACTGAATTTTGTTAATATTAAGAGAAGTGGAAAATGAGAATTCCCTTTTACTAAAAAATCCATATTGGTTGGTATTTAACTCGTGATTTTCATCTATATAAAACCACACTCTCTCATTTCCAGGTAATGAATTGCGGTCAAGTAGGACACATCTCCCTCCTCCAGTATGAGACAAAAAATAATGAACCCGGGAAACACTTTTTAACATGGAGAACATGGAACCAGCTTTTAAATAAAAGGAGTGTGTTAAATACCATTTAGCCATGACTGGAATCGAAAAACCATACAACCTGATATTTTCAGAAATCTCATTACTCCTATCAAAAATAGAGAGTTCAAATGGATGAGTACTTGGATCTAGAATCTTTCGTTCATAATTAGTGTACCCTCGAATTTTTACATCCATCGTAATGGCCGAATACAATATTCCTGTGGTTATTAAGAATCCAGCCCACTTTTTTCTTGTCAAACGTAAATCAATATTCACTCCAAAACGGTTTGTTGTTTGGCAACTGAACGAATAATCGGAAGTTTTTATCGGGACAGTGGAAGATACTGTGTTTGAAAAAAGGGGACCGGTAACCTGACTGATTAACATAAAAGATCCCTCAAGATAAAAACCCCTAATTCTGGTAAAACGTGCATCTTCAGTGATATTTTGAATATAAACTGAATTATTCCTGACATTAAATAGTATTCGCAAGTTAATCCCTGTTTTTTTCAGTCGGTAGGTACCTGAATCATGTTTTCCAGGTAAGTAATTATTTTTATGTAGATACACGATGGCTGTTTTTCCGTTTGCCTTTAACTCAATATGGCAATTGCTATAATCTATTACAGGTTTTCGGCCCCGGTATACCTTGAGAATAGAGTCAACATATTCATCAACTGTCAATAAAAAAATATTTCTTGACGATCCTGGTTTATATAGATCCCAAAACAAATTTGCATCCGGTTCAAACAAATTCTTAAATGATGTAGTTGTTGCTTCGTCTACATATACATTTCCCAACCTTCCTAAAGAAGAATAATCTTGATAATCCCCAACAGCCTTCACAACTTTTTCATGTAACTCTTTATAAAATTGTGCTTCAACGTCTAGCGTAAAATGTATAAATGTGACCTGTACTAACAACAAAAACACAATTGTTCTCATCGGAGTTACTAAAATTTAATTACTTTGAATGTATTGAAATATTCAGTTTCATCTTTGGATTTCAAATAGTAAAGCCCACTAGGAAGCCACGAAAAATTTAAGTTTGATTTACCTCCAATCAACTCAAATTCATAAACTTTTAATCCATATTGATTATACACGCCAACAAATATTTTCCTTGAATTCGGAGGAATTAAGGTAATAGAAATCATGTCATTTACAGGGTTTGGATAAACAGTTACCTTCCTGCCCGGCATTACCTTGATTGCAGCCTGACCATAAAAGCAAAAGGGATCCGACCAGTTACAACAGGCATCCCTGCAGGTTTGCACATAATAGCAATTAGGATTATTGGTGTCAGCTAACAAATATCTGTCCGTTGCACCTGGAATTAGAGTCCTGTCATTGTACCATTGGTATGCACTTACTATTGAATCACTGCAAACGAGCATATTGTGGCCAAATAGCCAAATTATTGAGACTCCAGGAGCACTATCATTTGTAATAATGACTTGGCGATTCGAGAAACCATAACACTGCTTTTGATCTTCTACTGTTGCGGTTATGGAGCCATTCCCTGCTATATCTCCCCAATCAACAGTAATTTTTCTTGATGAACTATCTCCTATAATCTTCCCATGGGAAATACTCCATTGATAATTTTCATTTGCTTCAACTACATAATAATGGCTTCGTGTATTTTTACAAAGTGTATCTATTACCTCGATTGGGTTATCAAGGTTTTCAATAGAAACGATCGGTTTCAGATTCACATTTATATTGAATTTACTTGAAACAGTACCTGGTTTTTTACAAAACTCGTTTTTCCCTTGAACAGTTAGATAGCCGGAGTTAAGAAGGTTGCTAAAAAACAAAGTTATTGATGGGCCATTAGTGAGATAACTATTAAAATTTGAACCAGAGAAACTCCACAAATAATTGGTTGCATTTGATATTGGAGAAACATTGTACGTCTCATAGGTTTCTCTACAAACATTATTTGAACCCATAATATCGCCAGCATCATAAACAGTATCATAGGCAATTACATTAAATGAGCAGGCTTTAATAGTATCCTTACCTATAACAAAACCATGGGAAACTTTGTTTATCCCAACCTTCGCAATTATTGGATTGAACTGATCTCCAATAACTGCGGATGAACCAAAATAAACGCCCCCAGTTGGAAAACAAAGGAGATTTAAATTAAAAGGATCACCCTGTATACAAATAGAAGTATCTCTGCATAACGTATCTAAAATCTTACCTGAAAACTGATTTTGAGCCAACAGACTGGAACAATCTAAACCAAATATGATAATAACGCTCTTAAGAAGAAATGACGGCCATTTTTTCATAGAATCGAGTATTATAAATTTTAATACTGTTCCTTATCATGAATCGCCCCCGAAACCCTCCACGGACTATTCACCATAACCCAGTTCTTCACCGTCGGGGTTCCCTGGTTACAGTAAAACATCTGGTTGTCGGTGCAAAAAATCAACAACCCCGAAGCGGGACTGGCAATGGCATCCCTTTCCGTGGCGGTCATCCGCGGAATCAGCAAACCCTTCAGTGTCGATTTCACATCAAGCATCGCAGAGGGATCTGCAGGTATGCTTCCCGAATTAATGGAAACCTGGGCGTGTGCCGGACTGGCAATCCATAGCATTACCAGGAGAAATGTCATCCCATGTTTCATTTGATCACATTTTTTTCGGACAACAGGGAATATCCATCACGATCATCCCCGGTTTGCATGATCATTGTTCCTATTGATAATTCATATCTCATCATTTCATATTTATTCGGAATCTTTACAAAACAGGCAACTCCGGGATAAAGACAAAAAAGACAGAACGAATGACAGGCTGGTGAATGGCAGGATCCGGTGTAAACCGGTTAACAATGTAAATTTACTAAGACTTGCTGCCTAAAGCAAGTTTTTGGCCAAAAAGTTGAGCGCTCTTATGCAACAAACAGGATGGAAACGCACCCGGGGAGGACACAGGAACAAACCGGCAATTTCCCATCAGGAAATCCAAAGAAATGACCGTAAAGAGGGGAACTATTATGCCTTTTTCAAACTATAGGCACAAAACAAAAGATAGACCATCGCCACCAGCAGCACGGCAAGGCCGCCGGCTTGTCCCATGAAATCGGAAACAACCCCCATCAGCGGGGGAATGACAGCACCGCCGGCAACCCCCATGATCATCAGGCCGGAGATCTCATTGGCACGTTCCGGTTTTTTCATCAGCGCTGCCGAGAAAATAATGGAGAAAACATTGGCAACGGCAAATCCAACCGCGAAGACCAGCACCAGGATAGCCCAGAGATTATTCATGGCCAGCATCACCAGCATCCCGGCAATGGCTGCAACCATACTGATAATAAAAAATTTACGCGGTGAAAATTTCACAAGTAATATGGCGCCGATAAAGGTTCCCGACGTACGGGCTATGAAATAAAGACTGGTTCCAAGACCTGCCTTGTCCAACGGGATGCCGCACCGTTCCATCAGGTACTTGGGTACGGTGATGTTCAACCCAACGTCAATTCCCACCACGCAGATGATGCCAATAAAAAACATCAGGATGGTGATATCTTTTAACAAGGCAAAACAGCCTGAAAACGAAGATGTTTTCCCCTCCACAGGGCTTTCCTCTATCTGGGTAAAGAACAACCATAACGTAGAAAGCAGGGTAACACCGGCAAAAATCGGGAAGAGCATCTTCCAGTTTCCCAGGCTTGCTGCCGCAAAACCGGCAATAATGGGCCCTAGGAACGAAGCAATGGCCTTGATGAACTGTCCCCAGGTCAGACTGCTGGTGAGCCGGTCACCCCTGACCACGTTTGAAAGCAGGGGGTTCAACGATACCTGCAGGATCGTATTGCCTATCCCCAGCAGCGCAAAAGCCACGAGGACGACCGTAAAGGTGTAAGAGGCAAGCGGAACAAGCATCGCCACAAAGGTGATGGCCATGCTCAGCACCACGGTCTTTTTACGGCCGATGGAATTCATCAGCAACCCGGTCGGCACTGAAAAAACGGCGAACCAGAGGAACACCATCATGGGTAAAAGGTTGGCCAGCGAATCACTCAGCGCGAAATCCTTCTTTACATAGTTGGTGGCAATGCCCACCACATCAACAAATCCCATGATGAAGAATCCGAAAAGTACGGGTAAAAGTTTTGAAAACGAGCTCTGGTTTTTCATCTTTACTGTCAGTTTACATCTTGGTTAATACGTGTTTAACACGTTGCCAGAAATTATCTTCCAGCAACCGGGCACTGCCTGTGATCGCGGCATCCTCCTTAAGACCCGAAAGGCCTATTCGGAGGTGCAAATTCTGCTTTTTCAGCGAATCTTCCAAATAATTCCCGAAAAGATTGTAGGATCCCGCAATATTACCGCCAATCACCAGCACACCGGGATCAAACAGGGTCAGCCACGGTGCCAGGAGTCCTCCCATGTTCGTACCGAATTCCTTAAAAAGTTCCATGGAAACCCGATCGGATTGCGCCCTGCCGGCCAATTCCTTAACACCCGGCATCGTTTCCCCGGTCCTGTCCAGGTATTCACGGATAAACCACCTGGAGGAAAAGAAATCATCGGCGATACTCCCCTTGAAGGGGATGTGCCAGAAACACCCGTCGCGGGGGACATCCGATCCTTCAACAACAGGGATGCCATCCCTGACAAAGGCAGAACCAAAGCCGGTTCCCAGTGTTATGGCCACAGATTTGCCTGTTCCCTTTGCCTCACCCATCCACGACTCCCCCAGGGCAAAGCAGGCGGCATCGTTCATGAACCGCAGCGCACATCCATCTCCAAGCCCCAGGATCTCTTTCAGCGATGTGGCAACATCCACCTTATAAAGGTGCTCATATTTGGCTACCTCCGGGGTAAACAGGGCAATTCCCCTCGAATAGTCAAACGGCCCCGGCATTGCAAATCCAATCCCGGCGAGGTTTTGCCTTTCAACCAGCGCCAGGGGCCGGCTCAGCGCCCGGGCGAAGGCATTCAGAATGGCCGATGCAGGGGCATGGTTGTCAACATCCAGCATGGCGTGACTTCCCGGAATAATTGTTTCTTTTTCCAGGTCGATCAGGGCACAACTGATGTGACTTCCGCCGATATCGGCGCCGATGGCGAATTTTCCGGTCATAATTTTTACTGTTGATTCATGTTCTTTCTCTCTCCGGGATCAATTCCCGCTGTCAATGGATAATTTTTTTCTTGAAAATGCAGGATCAGACGCGTACAAATGCCTTGATGGTGGCAATTTCCTTCCCCTCCCACAGGCCGGAGGGGCTGATCGAGTATTCCTTCACGGCTGCCGGGATGATAAAGGTCTCGGCATAATGAATGGTAAAGGGTTCAAACATGCCGCCCGGGCTCTCCACCACCGCCTCCCCTCCTTCAACCAGGTTCAGCACATTGACGCTGTTATGGGTCTGATGGAGCACCTTCACCGAAAACCAGTGACGGCGGGTTTCGATGAACCCGGAAGGGTGCAACCCGGTTCGCTCTTCCCGCCAGCCATCACCCGAGGCGACCGGTTCAATAGGGTTGATCAGTTCAGTTTCTGCGTACGTGGTATCGCGCTCCCAACGGATAACGCCGGAAGCATGATTGATATTGATCGGCCGGGGCCTGCCATCGAGGCCCAGACGGTTCCAGTCCCACATTTTAAAAGTAAAAATGAAGGGTGTGGCGCTGATTTCGAGGACCATGGCATTGGCTCCAGAGCAATGGACCGTTCCGGCCGGGATGAGGAAATGGTCGTGTTTCCGGGCAGGAAACCTGTTCACAAATGGGGCCTCATCAAAGGAACCACCCCCGTTTTGGGCTTTAGTCAAAGCAGCTGTCATCGCCTCAGGGTCAACGCCGGTTTTCAACCCGAGGAAAACCGATGCATCCTCACCGGCATCAAGCAGGTAATAACTTTCATCCTGGGTGTAGGGCATCCCGAAATGGCTGGCAATGTAGGCCGCATCAGGATGAACCTGCAGGCTCAGGTTGCCCCCTTTCATGGTATCAAGGAGGTCAAACCGGATCGGGAATTCCTGCCCGAACCTGGCTTCAACAAGTGTGCCCAGGAGGTTGCCGGATTCACAAAACACCAGGTTTATTGCCGGAATTTCAACGAGGGTGCCTGAAACGTCCAGCAACAGGCTGTTTTCCTCCGGGACGCAATCGAAACACCAGGCATAATTGGGCGCGGAACTGTCAAGCCCGCACACCTCCCTCATCCACTGTCCCCCCCACGGGCCGGGGTCGAAATAGGGAACGACCCGAAAGGGTTGCAGCGACAACTGTTTCAACGCCCCGAACATGACCTCCGCCGGCACCAGCTTTGGTTCGCCGCGCCGGTTTGTGTCGAGGATATAATTCATCGAGGGAAACAACTCCTTTTTAAACCGGTCGCATACTCTCCAGTCGACAAAATATCCCCGCTTGTACTGGCGGGAGAAGCGTAAATGCCGCTCATCGATACCAAGCCCCCCGGCCTCTCCCCTCTTCATCCGCTTCTGGATCTCCCAGCGGGCCATATCAGCATATACCAGCAGGTCATATTCACCGGCAACAAGCGCCGCCCCCTGGCCCATAACGACCACGATCCCTTCCCTTACATCATTAACCTGCCGGCGGGCAGAGGCTATGGCCCGGGTGTCGAAAAAATCCGCCATCCGCAGCGTACTCAGGCAGCCAAAAAGCTCATCATTGCCGATAAACGGGAAGGTTAACCGATCTATTTTTTCAGGTGACAACATGGCATCGCGCGCATCTACCACGAGTGCGGGACTGAGCCCATCAACCCCGTTGCGGATTTCCCTGAAATCTGCCCCGGCATACAACTCAAATACGATGATGGTTTTTACGCCAGGACCCGTTACAGGATGGCTTTTCAGTTTATCACAAATCGCATCCCAGCCTGATGTGACCTCTCCTTCAATTTGAAAGGCTGGCCATTTGTCGTAACCGGATGGATTCATAATCTTTTCTGAAGATGGCGACTTTACTGATACAGTGCAAAGGGACTGATTCGGACATTCCCCTGTCGCAAAGGTAAGATTATCCGGAAAACAGGCCACTTCATTTTGCCTCACGCCGGTCAGACAAAAAAAAGCGGTTCCAGGTAAAAAAAATAACGTATAATTACGTCATAATAAAATATAACGTATATTTGCGCCATAAATAATAACGATGGCATACGCAAAGACCGATTTATTCAACAGTGACCTGAAGGCAGCGGCCACCCTTTTCAAAGCGCTGTCACATCCTGCACGACTGGCTATTTTGCAATACCTGGCCGAGACCAGGGTTTGCATCACCGGGGATATATCCGGAGAATTACCCTTAAGCAGGACCACGGTGAACCAGCATCTGAAAGAGTTGAAAAATGCAGGGTTAATCCAGGGAACGGTTGATGGGGCCAGGGTAAACTACTGCCTGAACCCCAAAATGATCAGCGAGCTGGAAAGTATCGCCAATTCCTTTTTTAAGGGGATCGGTGGCGGCGGTGACTATGACTGTATGGAGGGCCGGCAGGAGAAAAAAAAGCAACCCTCCGGCAAGCGGATAGCGTAAAAACTTTTTCAAATCTCATTTTTATGAAAATATTGGTTTTATGTACCGGCAATTCATGCCGGAGCCAGATGGCGGAAGGATTTCTGAAATCATTTGATACAAGGCTGGAAGTTTTTTCGGCGGGGACACATCCGGCACCCCATCCCAATCCCAATGCCGTTGCCGTGATGAAAGAGGCGGGGATCGATATTTCCCTGAACAAACCCAAAAATGTTGACCTCTTTCTTGCCGATTCCTTTGATTTTGTCGTGACGGTATGCGGTGGGGCGCAGGAAAGCTGCCCGGCCTTCACCGGAAATGTGAAACACAGGCTGCATATTGGCTTTGATGATCCCGCCGATGCGGTTGGTTCTCTGCAGGAGGTGTTGCCTGTGTACCGCAGGGTCAGGGATGAAATCAAGGCGGGTTTCATGGCATTCTACAATGATTCCGTCAAGGCCGGGGCTGACCGGGAGGCGGAGGCGTTGAAGGCCATTGTACGGGAGAAATATGGTAAGATTGCCGACCAGAGTAAAGAGCAAAACCAGTCCTCCTGCTGTGGAACAACGACCTCCTGTTGTGATGTGGATTACACCATTTTCAGCGAAGATTATTCAGGGAGCAGGGGATACGATCCCGACGCCGATCTTGGCCTGGGATGCGGGATTCCCACCGATTTTGCAGGGATTTCCAGGGGAGACCATGTGCTCGACCTGGGAAGCGGCGCCGGGAACGACTGTTTTATCGCCCGGGCCATCACGGGTGAAACCGGCGTTGTGACCGGCCTTGATTTTACCGATGAGATGCTCGACAAGGCGCGGGCCAATTGTGAAAAACTGGGTTATGACAACGTCCGCTTTATCAAAGGAGACATTGAAAACATGCCGCTTCCGGCCGATTCGGTGGATGTGGTGGTTTCAAACTGTGTGCTGAACCTGGTTCCCGATAAACAGAAGGCATTTTCGGAGATCAACCGGGTTCTCAAACCGGGAGGCCATTTTTGCGTCTCCGACGTGGTCATCAAAGGCGACCTTCCTGCGAGCCTGAAACAGGACGCTGAAATGTATGCAGGTTGCGTATCGGGCGCCATCCGGATGGAGAGCTACCTTGCCATTGTTGGGCAACAGGGTTTCCGGGAAATTACCCTCCATAAACAGAAAGCAATCACCATCCCCGACGAAATTCTTGCCAACTACCTTGACAACAAACAGCTGGAAGAGTTCAAACAGGGTGGAACCGGCATCTTCAGCATTACGGTTTCAGCAACAAAATAGGGAAACATCGATCCTGACTGGTATCAGGTGACGTCAACAAGTACACTATTAAAAAACCCATGGATATGAACGAAAATAAGGTAAATCAGCCCGAAGGCTCAGTAAATGAAAATGATTGCGGCTGCGAAGATGGAAACTGCCGGCCAAAAAAGAACAATCGTATCAGGAAAACAATTTTCGCAGTCATTGTGCTGGCGGCCCTGGCGATCGTTACGGTGAAACTTGTCTCCAGGCCTGTTGTGACACCCGGCAAGGAGGCCTCCTGCAAACCGGGATCATCCTGTTGTGATACCACAAAGGCTGCAACGTGCGATACGACAAAGGGTTCTTCATGTTGTCCAAAAAGCAAGTAATATGAGCCCATGGATAACTCAGGTCTTAAGCAGCGACCATGCCACACCTGCCGTATTGATTGCCGTTTTCGTGATGGGTATCATCAGCGTGGTGACCTGCGGCTGTAATTTTGCCATTATCGGCGTGGTGGCGGGCTATTCCGGCGCCAGCGCATCCGACAACAAAACCAGGACAGTAATCATTCGCGGGTTGGCTTTCCTGGCCGGCGGCATCGTATCGATGGCCCTGATAGGAGCCCTGTTCGGATATGCCGGGCAATGGATCAGCTCCTCCTTTGGCAACTGGTGGAAAATTGCGGCAGGGCTGATCTCCATCTTCTTCGGATTATACTCGATGGATCTCCTTCCCTTTAAAATGCCCGGAATTTCGGTCAAACAAGGGAAACCGGGGCAGACCGCCCTTTCCGCGATCCTGTTTGGTCTTGCCATCGGAGGATTGTCAAGCGCGCTCAATTCATGCTGCAACCCGCTGTTCCCGGTCATCCTGGCCGCTTCATTCGTCAAAGGAAGCGCCGTCTGGGGGCTGATGATGCTTACCACCTTTGCATTCGGCTACGGGCTCCCGCTGGCAGCCATGATGGTTGGCCTGGGACTTGGCGTTGGCAAGATCTCAAAAACCCTCTCCATCGTCGGCACGGTTGTAAAATATGCCGGGGGGATCGCCCTTGTCATCCTGGGATTTTATTTTTTGCTGACCCTGTAAATTGATGCGCAGAAGGATGGAGCCAGGATTTATCACCGGTTACATGGAGACCCCGGCAGGGGCTGTCGCCAGGATTTCCACAGCATGGAGCTTCGGCGACCGGGTGAATACCATCAGGGTCCGCTGGTCGGTTGGAAGGATGAAATACTGGGTCAACCCCGGGATTTATGCCGTCGGTTCGCCCGATCCCTCCTCGCATGTTTTCGTGACAGCCAATTTCAAACTCACCTTCGACCACGTGCGAGCGGCCCTGGCAGGGATGAATGCATGGCTGCTCGTGCTCGACACCAGGGGGATCAACGTGTGGTGCGCTGCCGGCAAGGGAACCTTCTCCACCAGGGAGATCGCCCGGATGATCAGCCAGGTTGGGCTGGAAAAACTGGTGACGCACCATAAAATTATTGTCCCGCAGCTCGGAGCCCCAGGCGTTTCGGCCCACGAGGTGAAACGGCAAACCGGCTTTTCGGTCATCTACGGGCCTGTCAGGGCTGCCGATATTCCCGCCTTCATGGCAAACGACCTGAAAGCCTCAGAAAAGATGCGCAGGGTGACCTTCCCGTTTTGGGACAGGCTTAAGCTCGTTCCCGTCGAACTTGCCAACGGGGGTTATTACCTGCTGTTAATCCCGGCGATCTTCCTGATCCTGTCGGGATTATACCGGTGGGGGTATTCCACCGACCTGGCCTTCAGCGATGGATTGAAAGCCCTTGTAAACCTTGGTGCCGCATACCTGGCCGGTTCGGCCCTGACCCCTGCCCTGCTGCCGTGGATCCCGTTCAGGAGGTTCTCCCTCAAAGGGCTGGCCATCGGTTGGCTGGCCGCGATCGTCCTGGTTAAGATTCAGTTTCTTGGAACTACACCGATAAGTATCATCTCCTGGTTCCTGATGATCGGCGCACTCTCTTCCTTCACTGCCATGACTTTTACCGGAACCTCAACGTTCACCTCTCTTTCAGGTGTACAGAAGGAGATGAAAACGGCGCTGCCGGTGCAGATCGGCATGGCTGCACTGGGGGCGGCAGGCTGGCTTCTTTCAAAATTCATACCGATATGAACGGATTCGTATACCTAAGCAATGTGGCGACCCTAGCCCTCGACCCTGAGAAATGCAATGGCTGCAGGATGTGCGTGGTGGTTTGTCCGCACGCGGTAATTGCAGTGGAAAACCGCAAAGCCAGGATCGTCAGGAGGGATCAATGCATGGAATGCGGGGCCTGTGCCCTGAACTGTTCTGAAAATGCGATCACCGTGAAGTCAGGCGTGGGTTGTGCCACCGCCGTCATCAACGGACTGATCCGCGGCACGGAGCCCAACTGTGATTGCGGTTCGGGCGGGTGCTGCTGATTTTTAACAACCCTAACTGAGAAATATGAAAACACGACTGAAATTCTTTGACCGCTATCTTACACTTTGGATCTTCCTGGCGATGGCTGCCGGGGTATTATGGGGATGGCTGTTCCCGGGCATTGCCGGTTTCTGGAATGCGATGTCTTCTGGCACTACCAACATTCCCATTGCCATCGGGCTCATCGTGATGATGTATCCCCCGCTGGCCAAGGTAAAATATGAAGAGCTGGCCGATGTGTTTAAAAACACCCGGATCCTGGGCTTGTCGATGGTGCAAAACTGGCTGATCGGACCGGTGCTGATGTTCCTGCTTGCCATCATCTTCCTGCAGTTCAACATCGACTATATGTACGGACTGATCCTGATCGGGCTGGCCCGCTGCATTGCCATGGTGATCGTATGGAATGAACTGGCAAAAGGTGATACCGAGTATTGTGCCGGGCTGGTGGCCTTCAATTCGATCTTCCAGGTGCTTTTGTTTTCTGTTTATGCATGGATTTTTATCGCCGTCATTCCCGCCTGGTTCGGGCTGCCCACCAACCATTTGGTCGAAGCGATCACCATCAGGCAGATCGCCGAAAGTGTCTTCATCTATCTCGGGATCCCCTTCCTTGCCGGGTTTCTCACCCGTTTCCTCCTGGTCAGGATTAAGGATAAAACCTGGTACCACACGAAGTTTGTGCCACGGATAAGCCCGCTCACACTCATTGCCCTGCTGTTTACGATCCTGGTGATGTTTTCGCTGAAAGGAGAATATATCGTGAAGATCCCCTTCGATGTGATCCGGATTGCCATCCCCCTTTGCATCTATTTTGTAATCATGTTCCTGGTCTCATTTTACATGAGCAAAAAGGCAGGCGCCACCTATGAACAGTCGGCAACCCTGTCGTTTACGGCGGCCAGCAACAATTTCGAACTGGCCATTGCCGTGGCCATCGCCGTTTTCGGCATCAATTCAGGCGAGGCGTTTGCCGCCGTGATCGGGCCCCTGGTCGAGGTCCCTGTGATGATCGCGCTGGTCAACCTGGCCTTGTACTTTAAGCGGTATTGGAAGAACTAATCAGGATTCAGGAACTCCGGGGAATCGGCCGGGATGGAATCGGCTCCCTTCAGCATCAGCCTTGCCGGCCCCTTTAGCTCAACATCGGGGATCAGCTTTTCGGCATCCGCTGCCGTAATCCACCCCTTGTTCAGCATCTTTTCCGACACCAGGCGGTAAAATCCCGCGTTCGATTCACGCAGGTGTCCATCCGGGTCGAATGAATATTTAAACCATTTTGGCCGCGGGATAATGGAGGCCATGAAAATAGCCTCTGCCAGCGTGAGTTTCGAGGCATCCTTGTTGAAGTAATAACGGGAAGCCTCATTGGCGCCGTAGATCATCGGACCCCATTCGATAAGGTTGAGATAGACCTCGTACATCCGCTCCTTGGTGCTGAGCCCCTGGTTTTCGATGAGCCATACGATCAGCGCCTCCTCCAGCTTGCGGGCGATGGTCTTGTTCCTGCTGAGAAATACATTTTTCACCAGCTGCATGCTGATGGTGCTGCCTCCGCGGGCAAACCGGCCCTCCTTGATATTGGTGATGATCGATTCGCGGAAAGCATCCGGCAGGAACCCGCGGTGCTGGTAAAAGGCACCATCTTCGGAGGTCAGGACCGCCGATTGCAGGAAACCTGAAATATGGTCCAGCGTGCGGAAATTGGCATTTTCAGGCCCGATATCGAAGGTTCGAACCGGCTGGTCCTTCTCATAGGCCGTATAGGAGAAGGGCTCGTTGATCTTTGTCAGGTCGGCATTTCCGTACGACTGTACGCTGAACTGGTGCCGGTCGAGTGAAGTTTCAAACTGAAGTGAATCAGGATGGTTAAGGTCGACCGAAAAGTACAGGTACCACGACAGGTTTCCCTTTACACGCAAGCCGTCGAGGTTTGTAAAAAGACCCGGTGGAAATGAGGAGAACAGGTCCTGTGCGGGAAACTGGGGTTTGGTAATGCGCAGGGTCACCTGTTTTCCCGGTCTTGCACGGTAGCCTAGGTAAGGGTGAAAGTCGATCCGGTTGAAGGTAACCCGGGAGGCGCTGTCGAGTTCCACCTGGTCCCGGCCAATGTTCAGCAGGTAATTGATGGATAGTTTATCAAAGGTGACCGGCCCCGCGGCGATTTTCCGGTGATCGACCCTGAGCCCGCTCACAGCGGCAAAACCCGTGATCCGGGTCATTTCCCCGCCTCCTTCCTGTGCTGCAGCGCTGAAGGCAAGGGTATCAAAATCGACCCTGGCCTCCCATTTATAACCGATAAACGGGATGGTCACCTTTGCCTGATCAGCCGAATAAAGCCTGAATTCGGCCATCCTGTTGCGGTTGTCAATTTTCCCGGCCATCACCCATTTTGCGCTGACCGAATCCTCCGTAACCAATGCCACCGACCTGAAATAATGATCGCTGAGGATCACCTGGTCAACGTGAAAGTCCATCCTGTGCTGCTCATTCTTACTGGTCATGCTGAAGTTCCTGACTTCGAGCGACAGGGGGATCTTATCAAAGATAAAACCCATCATCCTGTCAACGGCCGATGCGTAACTGACCGCGACTGAAACTGAATCTTCGGAACTCTTCCTGTGATGGAGGAGAAACCTGAAATTAGTGACGCTGTCGTGGCTTTCGAATGAAACCACCGTGTTGATCAGCCTTACGTGATGCAGGGTGACACGCCCCGCCAGCAGTTTCAGGATCCCGACAGAGGCGTAGGCAGAGTCAATCTTCAGCAAGGTATCGCCCTGTGCAGGTTTGAGCGTGATGCCGGTCACCAGGATCGAGGCAAGTCCCTCGATCCTCACACGGGAAACTGCCAGGATGGCCCCGTTTTGCCTGTTGAAATTGTTGATCCGCCGGTTCAGATACCAGGAGGCCACCGGCGTCCTGAATACGAAGGTCAGCAGGATAAAACCCACCACCCCAAGCAGCAGATAACGCAGGATCCGGATTACCCTGTTGGACGGATGCAATATATTTTCGAAAAGGCGATGCAAAATGGTGCTGTTAATGAATAAAATCAGGGGTTAAAAGATATTCCCGATACCCAGGTACAAGCCGCTTGTGCCATCCTGCCGGTTTACGGCAACGCCATAGTCGGCCGAAATGATAAAATTTTCATTGATGGCAATCCTCAGACCGATCCCGGTTGCCAGGTGCAGGTGATCGGCGCTGTTATTGAAATAAAAGGCTTTCTGATCATCCGGCACTGTATTCGGGTAGATGGGATGGTCCTTTACCACCATTCCTCCGTCGAGAAAGGCCGTCAAACCCAGGTAGAGGTTTTGCTTCATCACCACCGACCTGAAAAATTTCCAGCGCAGTTCGAGGTTCCCGAAGGCGACCCCGTCGCCGGTGATACGGTCTCGCAGGATGCCACGGATGGTGCGGGCCCCGCCCAGTCCGTCGGGTTTGGTACTCAGGCTGTAGGAGCTGAAAATATAGGGCAGGATATAGTAAGGCGTTGCCCCGCCGATGGTGCCCTGGTAACCCAACTGGTAGGCGGCAACCAGCCGCTTTTTCATCAGGGGAAGATATTGCCGCTGGATCACTGCCAGCCGGGTAAAGGCATAGGGATGGTTCCCCAGCAGGGAGGGGGCGCTCAGGAGCAGTATTTCCGACCACAACCCCTTGTTGGGGGCGGCTTCATTGTCACGGGTGTCAAATACAAGCCCGGTCTTCAGGAAGATGGTGGTGCCCCCGTTTTTTTCATCCGGGCGGATCAGCCCGTAGGCGACGTAATGGTCATACAGCAGGGCGGTATCGGGCAGTTTGTCACCCGCTTTTTTGCCCTTGTTGATACGGTTGATGTCGACGGTCCGGGTTTGTATCCCGATGATGTTTATCCCGGCAAGCCAGCGTAATTTCTGCCCCAGTATCGGACCCTGGAAATCGGCCATGATCCTGAACATCCTGCGTTCCTCCTTGTAAAAAACCCGGGAGATGTAACCGGGCGAACCCTGGGTGGCAAGGGCTGCCTGGTAATTGGACTCATAACCATTGAATCCATAGAAATCAAGCGCCTTTTCAGGAAGATAATCGAGATCGGCCGTCACCCTTATTCCACCGGGGATCAGGTACCTGGAATCGTAAAACACCTGGTAAACAGCGCTCCCCTTTGTAAACCAGGAACATTCGGCATAAATGGTATGTTTGTACCCGGGATAGGTGGAACCGTCACCATAATAAAAAACCTGTCCCAGGGCGCCCAACTGCAGCCCCATATCGGCATCATAGGCCACCACGGGCAGTGCCGCCCAGGTCCACCCCTTTTTCACCTTCTCCTTCACCACGTTTTTCGTGGAGTCGGCCTGCGCTGAAACCACTGTTCCCGAAAGAAACGACAGGACCGTAAACAACAGGAAAAAATGCAGGTGCTTTATGGCGACAAAATTCAGCATATCATTCTGTTGAATTAATTTCGGGGAAAGGCTGGATGAGCGGAGTCACGGTTCTGAACCTGTGAATGAGCCACAAGCAGCACCCGGCCAGCAAGGCGCTTCCAACGATCAGGAAAACATTATCGGTGGAACCGAAATTTTCGTAATTCCCGTTAATGACCCGATGCTGACACAGGAAGGCCACGATGACCACGGTGCCGTTGTTGATGAGGTGGGCCCATACAGGCACCCACAACGAACCGCTCCAGTAAAAGAGGTATCCGAAAAGCATTCCCAGCAGCATCCTGGGAAGGAACCCGTAAAACTGCATATGCATGGCTGAAAAGAAAAAAGCCGAGATAAAGATCGCCGCATGAATATTCCCTGTCAACTCTTTCAGCAACCGCTGCAGCAGGCCGCGGAAGAGAAACTCCTCCCCGATGGCAGGCAAAATGGCAATCATCAGCAGGTTGAAGGCAAAAGCACCGATGGTGGGCATTTTCATAAATACCTCTGTCAGTTTCGAGGCCTGGTCTTCTGACGATTTCATCCAGTCTTCCATTCCCTTGAGATAAGATGGCAGTTTCATCATTTCATTCACATCGACCATCCAGTTGATGAATGGCAAAGCGATGAACATCAAACAAAGGGTCAGCAGCCAGACCTGCCAGCGGGAAGGCTTGTCAAGATGGAGGTAGCGGGTGCTGCTGCGTTCGAAAAAGTAGCCGGAGAGCAGCACCGGGAAGATAAAGAGCCCGAACGACTGCAGGACCTGGAAGTATTGCAGGAGGTTGATGGATTTTGCATCTTCAAGGTTTCCCAGCAACGCGATTACTTCGCCGGTCTTCACCCCAAAAAGAGATGGTGCCAGCAGCAGTCCGGCGAAAAAGGTGATGGCAAAACAGGAGATGATCATCAGGACCGAAAACAGGAGCCTAGAAAAGGGTGTAAGGCTTTCGAGAATGGGAGCTTTCGGTTGGTACATGGATTATGGCTATTTTTGCCGCTAAATTACCACAATTTGCCAAAGATCGGAAATATTGAGCTGGGCGACTTCCCCCTTTTCCTGGCTCCCATGGAGGATGTAACGGATTCGCCCTTTCGGGTGATCTGCAGGGAGTATGGCGCCGATGTACTGGTAACCGAGTTCATCGCTGCCGAGGGGCTTATCCGCGATGCCGTCAAGAGCAACAACAAGATGCGGTTTGAGCCGTGCGAGCGGCCCATCGGCATCCAGATCTTCGGTGAAAATGTCGAATCGATGATGAGGGCTGCCGCAGTGGCTGAAGCGGCAAATCCCGACTTCATCGACCTCAATTTCGGCTGCCCTGTGCGCAAGATCGTGATGAAGGGCGGCGGGGCTGCCCTGCTCCAGGATATCCCCAAGATGATCAGGATGACGGAGGCGGTGGTTAAGTCAACGCGGTTGCCGGTGACGGTGAAAACCCGGCTGGGGTGGGACGATGCCCATAAGGATATCGTTGACATCGCCGAGCAGCTTCAGGATGCGGGCATCAGCGCCATCGCCATCCACGGGCGCACGCGGGCCCAGCTGTACGGTGGGGAGGCCGACTGGACCCTGATCGGCGAGGTTAAACACAACCCCCGCATGCAAATACCGGTATTCGGAAACGGCGATGTCGATTCGGGACCGAAAGCCGAGGAGATGAAAAACCGCTTCGGCGTCGACGGGATTCTCATCGGCCGCGCCGCCACCGGGAATCCATGGATTTTCAGGGAGATCAAAGCCTGGCTTGCCAGCCACTCAATCCCCGAACCGCCCCTCATCAGCGAACGGGTCGATGTGGTGCGCCGGCACCTGGCCGCCTCGATCCCCTATAAGGGCGAACGGGCAACGCTTTATGAAATCAGGAAACTCTACAGCGGCTATTTCAGGGGCATTCCCAATTTCAGGTCGTGGAGGATGAAGATGGTGACCGCCGCCACCACAGCAGAGGTACTTGATATCCTTGCGGTTATTGAAAATACCGGGGAAATTCAGTGTTAATGCTTGACAGGGAATGCAGGAATTTTGGAATGCAGGAATGCAGGAATGCAGGAATGCAAGCAATGCAGGAATGATGGAATGCAGGAATGCAGGAATGCAGGAATGCGGGAATGCGGGAATAAGGGAATTTTGCTTTGTGTAGTTGTTGTTTTGGTTTCCGCAGAGGGTCAGTTTTCCTGGCCAGAACGATGTTGTCCTGTGTCAGATGCGGAAACCAGAGACCGTTCTGACAATCGCCACGGCTGAACATACAGGCATCAATATAAATTTGATCTTAGCCGGGTATCAACATTTTTCACCTGCCATGGCAAGATAAAACCCCTATCCAACCAACTGCCTGTTGCCTTTTGCCAGTTGCCTACTTATCATCCCCCGTATCCTCCTTCACATTTTTGATCCGGTCAAGCATCTCCTTCGGCAGTTCGTCGGTATATTCCGATTCCTTCGTTTCGTCGGTCTCATTTCCGCCACGGCCGTACCTGATCTTCAGGTTCTCCATGGGGCCGGTGATCTTCATCGGGATCCCGATGATCCCGAACGGTCCCATCCCTAGCCTCACTTTCATGTTCAGCTTGCTGTCGAATGTGGAGGTACCTGCGATTTTGACCCGGATGCCCTTCACCTTGAACTTGAACTGTTCCAGGGTTATGGTGTTGTTCTTGATGGTCGATTTAACATCCAGTTTCGACAGGTCGGGATTGTTCAACCCCTCTTTCTGGGTGCCCTTGCTGATATCGTTGAACAGTTTAAGCCCGTAGAATTTTACCTTCTTTACCGAAACCGTACCCCCTCCTTCTAGTGACGGCAAAACGGGATACATATCTGCGTTCAGCCTCCCCTTCAGGGAATAGTCAAGCGAGACGACCCCTTCAGCCTTGCCGGCCGAGGAGGCAAGTTCACGGATCATGGCGATCTCGTTGTAACCCCGTTTCACGTCAAAATCATCCGCTTTGATATGGAAGTCAAAGAAGGCCTTTTGCGGTGTGATGCTCCCGTAGGTGGCGTCCATCTTCACCTTGCAGTCGATCAGGCTGAAGCCCCCCGACCGGAGCAGCAATATACCTTTTTCCAGGTCGGTTTCACCTGTAAGATCCTTGATGTTCAGCCCTTTGAAACTGACAGTTTTTATGGCTGCTTTGAACTTGATATCGAGGTCGGAGGGGATGATGACAACGCCCGATTCGGCCGGTTTGGCAGCGGAGGGCGCCGAGGGGGCATAGGCCATGAATTCGTCGACATTAAGCTTGTCGGAGTTGAGCTCGAAATCACCCTTGAGGGTGCCTCCCTTTGCCAGGGCATAATTCAGGATGTTGCTGAGCGCCCCTTTGAGTTTGAAGTCGGAGGCCCCGTAAGTGGCCAGGAAATTGTCGAACCACAGCTTGTCCTGGTCGAACCGGAAATTGCCGGTATGGATGATAAACGGTTTCGGGAACATGTCGGAGGAAAAGGATATGTTGCGCAGTGAGAAGCTGCCGGAGTTGTGAAGGCGGTCGTAGCGGCCGGCTGTGGCGTCGCTCTGGCGGCCAGCCAGGTTAAGGCTGGCCTGGATGTAGCCATCCACCTCCATCCCCTTTATGGCAAACACCTTGCAGATCTTTCCCAGGTCGATCACGCCATTCGCCTTTATATCATAGTTCAGGTCATCGGGGTTGCTCATCGACGAATTCAGGGTGAAGGTCTGCCCCTCGAAAAGGAAGCTAATGGGCCTGATCGAAATGTCAAGGTCCTTTGCAGTCCCGGTATGGTTGGTGACTACCGCGTGAACCCCGATTTTTTCGATTGGGTGGGGATAGTATTTTGTTTTAACCATTCCATCCCTGAAATCAAGGGTTGCCGTGGTGACCGGGAACATTTTTTTCCCGGGAGAATAGTTGCCATTGACCTTTACGTTAAAATCGAGGATACCTGCAAAATCAATGCTGTCAACCGGGATAACCTGTTTCAGTTCAGAGAGGTTGCAGCTTCCGTGCAGGTCAGCCACGACAGGCATATCGTTCAGTCCGCTGATGTCAAGGGAACCAGTGACCAGGTTTTTCAGGAAGGAAAGCTGCATGCTTTTCAGGTGAACATTGATGTTTTTATAGTTGCTGTCGGGGCATGAGGCATTGAGGTCAAAGCTGATGGCGCTGATGGCCTCGGGCAGTGCCCGATATTTCAGGGAGCCCTTTGTGAACCTGGTCTTCAGGTCAAATTTCGGAATACTCAATATAACCGTATCGACTTCGTTACGGATGCCTTTTTTGCGCACCGGGCCGGTGAGATAGGATCCTTCGGCCGTAAAATTGACATCATAATACCCCTTGACAGCGACCGACTTCACATCCATGGCCTTCGACCATTTGCCAAGGTCCATGCTGGCATTGACCTTGGCAGAAATCCACATGGTTTTACCCTGCCTGATCTTGAACCGGGCGGTGAAAAATTCCTTTTCCAGAACCGACAGCAGGTTCATGTTAAACTGGTAACCCTCCTTTTCAAAAAGGAACTTCCCGGTAAACTGCACCGGTACATCCTTGATCATGAGGTCGTTCTTTTCAAAGTTAACCGACAGGTCGTTGTTGTTGATCCTTGTGGTGAGTTTGGCGGTGACCGGTTTTGAATCGATGACCTTCATCCTGTCGTATACCACATCAAGGGCATTGATCTTTACCTCGGAGGTCAGGTCAAAGAAATCGCTGGTGATCTTGCTTTTCCCTGCATAGTTGAGGCCGCTGGCCACCACCCTGATGGGAATGGTGGGATCGGCATAGACCAGGATGCAGTCCTTAAAAACGATGTGTTCTATATTCAACTCGGCTCCCGAGACTTTTGCCGTGTCCTTTTTCGCTGTGGAAACTGCGGTATCGGACGACTGATACACGTTGTAATTGGCCGCCCCCCGCTCATTGTAAAGGATATTGAACCTGGCCTTGTCAAAATAGATGCGGGTGATCCGGATGGTTTTCCCAAAAAGGCTGTTAACATCCACCCCGAAGGCAATTTCATGGGCGCCGATCAGGGTATCCTTCTCGAAAGGGGAACACGATTTCAGTGAAAAATCGGTCAGGGTGAGGGTGAGGTTGGGAAAATGGCTGAAGAAGGAGAGATTCATCTTCGTAAAATTGATCTCGCTTTTCAGTTTCCTGTTCGCCAGGGTCTTCACCTCCTTCTCAATCCTGTCCTGGAAAAGAAACGGGGTCAGGATCAGGATCAACAGCAGGACCAGCAGGATGCCACCGGAAATTTTCAACGCTTTTTTCATGATAGTGGTTTATTAGTGATTTTTCTGGCAGCAAGGAATTTCATTAAGCGCTATTCCTTATCAAATCCGACTTTCCAGGCCATGGCAGCGAGGATGGCTCCCGCGATGGGCGCCACGAAGAACAGCCAGAGCTGTGCAAGGGCCTTTCCCCCGGCAAAAATCGCAGGGCCCATGCTGCGGGCAGGATTGACGGAGGTTCCGGTCACCGGGATGGCCACCAGGTGGATCAGCATCAGGGTGATCCCGATGGCCAGCCCGGCCATGGTGCCATTGCCGAATTTCGAGGTGGTTGCCAGGATCACAAAAACAAACAGGAAGGTCATCACCATCTCGATCACAAAGGCGCTTAGCGTGCTGTAACCACCCAGGTAACCCTCTCCCCAGCCATTGGAGCCAAGAGCCCATTCTCCCATGGTATATCCGGGTCTCCCGGAAAGGATGAGATAAAGAACGCCAGCTCCGAAGATGGCTCCCAGGAACTGTGCCACAATATAACCAAAGGCATCCTTCACCTCCATTTTACCGGCGGTCAGGATGCCGATCGTGACAGCCGGGTTGATATGGCATCCCGAAATCCCGCCGATGGCATAGGCCATGGCTGCAACGGCAAACCCAAAGGCAATGGAAATGCCCAGCAGGCCAATCCCGTTTATGGCGGTTAGATTTACGCCGGAGATGGTGGCGGCGCCGCAGCCGAAAAGAACAAGACTAAAAGTCCCGATAAACTCAGCGATATATTTTTTCATGTTGAAGTCGTATAAATGGGTGAATAGATATCTATTTAGATAAGGTCTTTAGTGCGTTTTGCCACACCGGGCGGGCCTTCCCCCAGGTTCCCTTGAAACTGTCAGGTTTGATGTGGGATTCCAGTTGCCCGGCAAGACCGGCAACGGTTTTAATACTTCCTGCTGATTTTGCATCCTTGAAAAATTTTCCTTTTACGGCATTCCAGCCTGCATCCATTGAGCCAGGCTGGATTCCGTTACCCAGCGTGGCAAGCGAATTGCCAAGCCCTGCGGGATCGGTGGTTTTTACCGTTTCATTCGTAAACCCAGGCTTCTGCTTTTTAAATTCATCCGTCAGGGCATTATCGGAAAGGTTGTTGGTGAGTTCTCCCACCAGGTTTCCCATATTGGCCGTGGGAACCGCTGTTTTCTGAACAGCTTCGCCAGTTTTCTTCAGGTCGGGGGTTTTGGGCAAATTCAGGTTTTGTGAATAGGAAACCAGGCAGGTTCCGATAAATAAAGTCAGAAAAAGTAATGCTCTTTTCATACGGTTGGTTTTAAGGGGTTGGCAATATCAGAAACGCCGTTCCACCAGTTCCTTTAACTTTTTAAAGGCAACAGACCCGGTGTTCCAGAAGTTTTTCTTCCGCATCAGGTCGAGGTAGTCAGCCGCCTGGTCCAGGGTTTTGAATCCATTGAGGGTTTCGATGGTTTCATTGTATTCACGCAGGTTTCCCTCAAACAATTCATTGATAAACATAAACTTGTCGTTGATGATGATAGCCGACTTGAGATTCTCAATATGACCGGCAGGCGGTTTCGGGCTGAAGCTCCTTTCACGGGCCTCTTTAAGCCTGGTATTCAGGGCCGGTTCATCGGGCGCAAAAAGGGAAATTTCATCGGTTTCAACTTGCTTTTTGGGGTAGGCCTGGTGGTGTTCATGGTGAGCTGTAACCGACGGGGCAGGCTTAACCTGCATCGGCTGGGGTTTGGGCTGAACCTGTGCGGGTTTTGGCGGAACTGCCTGGGATACTCCCGCGCCTGTCACCACGGGCTCCCTCGGCGACGACCTTCTCTCATATGAAAAATGGGGATCATCCAACCGCTTTAACATATGAAGATCTTCATAGAACTTCCGCAGGTTATCCAGCAGGATGTCAAATTCAATCTGGGGAATTTTTTCATCATGCTGGCTGACGGCTTCATACTGTTCATTGATGGCTTCAAGCAGCCATTTCATTTCCTCTTTGATGATCTCTTTATTCATGGTATATTGTTTCACCGGTCGCCGGAAATTCCTATTTTTGTATCCGGTAGGCTTTGTTTCCCGAAAAAAATGCCGTGTCAGCATTCGTGAACGTAACAGGCAATTCTCCGGCAAAATTTATCTTGGTATAAAAATACAACATTTTAATCTCAGTAAATGCAGATCGAAAAAAATAATCAGGTGAATCGTCTGGGGTGGATTGAAGTGATCTGCGGTTCGATGTTCTCGGGCAAAACCGAAGAGCTGATACGAAGGCTGAAGCGTGCCCGTATTGCCCGGCAGAAGGTGGAGATCTTCAAACCGGAGATCGACAAACGTTACGATGACATCAACGTGGTTTCGCACGACGAAAACGCCATATTATCCACCCCTGTGCAATCGGCCTCCCAGATCCTGCTGCTCACCAACGATGTGAATGTGGTGGGTATTGATGAGGCCCAGTTTTTCGACGACGAGCTCCCTGCCGTTTGCAACCAGCTGGCCAGCAGCGGGATCAGGGTTATCGTGGCAGGCCTGGATATGGATTACCTCGGCAAACCGTTTGGCCCAATGCCGGCCCTGATCGCCATCGCCGAGGATGTGACCAAGGTACATGCCGTGTGCATGAATTGCGGCGACCTGGCCCAGTTTACCCATCGCATGGTAAAAGACGACCACCTGGTGATGCTGGGGGAGATGGATTCCTATGAACCGCTTTGCAGGAGGTGCTACCTGGAGAAAACCCAATTGATGTGCTGATGTGCTGATGTGCTGATTATTGATGTGCTGATTGTTGATGCGGTGATGTGATGATTATTGATGTGATGATTATTGATGTGATGATGTGCTGATGGACTTATGGGATGACCGGTTGGTAATTGATTTGGGTTTTGAAGTGAAGTGAAGTGGTTTTCGGGCAAGTTAGCCTTTGATGGAAAAAAGAAATGAAATACTGGATCTTTCTTTTGAATTCGCTGTTGAAATAATTCAATACTGCGAAATCCTGGAAGAAAAGAGGCGGTTCGTCCTGGCCAGGCAGCTGCTTAAATCAGGAACTTCCATCGGTGCAAATGTCCGGGAAGCCCAGGGTGCCGAGAGTAAAGCCGACTTTATCCATAAACTGAAAATCGCCGCCAAGGAGGCAGAAGAGACCGAATACTGGCTGCTGCTTTGTGAAAAGTCACCATCCTACCCCAACCCCGCCACCCTACTTAAAAAAATCATCCCCATCAAAAAACTACTATCCAAAATAATCTCCACCTCAAAAACCACCCCAGAATAACCCCACCGTCAAACCACCTCCTCACCCCCCATCCAATCAACCCATCAGCACATCAATAATCAGCACATCAATAATCAGCACATCAGCACATCAAAAATCAGCACATCAGCACTAACAACACAGCAATTCATCAGGACATTATCTTATCACAAAATCAGCGAATCTAAAAATCCCATCAACAAATCAGCACATCAGCACATCAGCACATCACCACATCACCACATCAGCACATCAGCACATCAGCACATCTAAACTTTTTTTAGTACTTTTGCTCCTCAAAAATCAAAAACCTATGAAAAAAATCGCATTGGCCTTACTGGCAACAGTTTTAATGTTTAATGTTTCAATAATGTCTCAAGCTCAATCCCAGCAGAAGGTGGTTAAATTTGTCATTCACACCGATTTTGGTGACATGAAGGGATTTCTCTACAACGAAACCCCCCAGCATCGCGACAACTTTGTAAAACTTGCCAAATCCGGATTTTATAATGGCACCCTGTTTCACCGCGTTATCCTGGGATTCATGATCCAGGGCGGCGATCCCAATTCAAAGACTGCCAAGCCCGGTCAGCAACTCGGCAGCGGTGACCTCGGGTACACCATCCCGGCTGAATTCAACAAAGCCTTTACACACAAAAGAGGTGCACTTGCCGCAGCCCGTACAGAAAATCCTACGAAAGCATCCTCCGCTTCACAATTTTACATTGTGGAACCTGAAAAGGGAGCTCATTTCCTGGATAACAATTACACCGTTTATGGCGAAATCACCGAAGGTTTTGATGTAATCACCAAGATCGCCTCCACTCCGAAAGATGGAACAGACCGCCCGCTGAAGGATGTCAAAATGACCGTGAAAATAGTTGAATAAAGAGGTCGCATTACGCGTAACAAAATAATAACAGCCCCCATGAAAGACCGGATTGATCATCTGCTTGCCGAAATCAACACCATCAGGGCGATCAGCATGGATGAAGTTGAACAGTTGCGATTGAAATACCTCAGCAAAAAGGGGTTGGTATCGGCATTGTTCGACGATTTTAAAGGCGTTCCGGCCGGGAGTAAAAGGGAGGTTGGCCAGTTGCTGAACGAGCTGAAGAACAAGGCCCAGCAGAAACTGGATGAGCTGAAATCGCAGTTTGAGCAGCGGGAAGAGGTTTCCGCTGCCAAACCCGATCTCACCCGCCCGGCGGGTCACATTGAGCCCGGTACGAGGCATCCCCTGTCGATTGTCAGGAACCAGATCATCGAGATCTTTGGGAGAATAGGCTATACGGTTGCCGATGGCCCAGAAATCGAAGATGACTGGCACAATTTTTCAGCGCTTAACTTTACCCCAGATCATCCTGCCAGGGATATGCAGGATACCTTTTTTATTGCACAGGATCCCGATATCCTGCTCCGTACCCATACCTCCTCGGTGCAGATCCGCACCATGGAATCGACAAAACCGCCCATCAGGATGATCTTTCCCGGCAGGGTTTTCAGGAATGAGGCTATCTCAGCGCGTGCCCATTGTATCTTCCACCAGGTGGAAGGTCTTTACATCGACAGGAATGTCTCCTTTGCCGACCTCAAACAAACCCTGATGTACTTTGCCAAAGAGATGTTCGGCGAACATACCAAAATCAGGCTGCGCCCCTCCTACTTCCCCTTCACCGAACCTTCGGGTGAGATGGATGTCAGCTGCAATATCTGTGGCGGCGTTGGTTGCAATATCTGCAAATACACAGGCTGGGTTGAGATCCTCGGGTGTGGCATGGTCGATCCCAATGCCCTTGATAATTGCGGGATCGACAGCAAAAGCTATACGGGATTTGCATTTGGCATGGGTATTGAGCGCATCACCATGCTTAAGTACCAGATCAAAGACCTTCGCCTGTTTTATGAAAACGACGTACGGTTCTTAAAGCAGTTTACCGGGGCCTTTTAAGGAGCGCCGGTTCGACAGGATATTCCATCTTACCATGAAATGTCAGCAAACGGGACGACGCCCGGATGCTCTTGAAATCCGGGGAAATTACACTTTTTGTCATTCACAACTTATAGAACAAACGATCATGCAGGAAGAGACTTTTATCATTCATACCGATTTTGGTGATTTGCAGGGAATACTGTACAATGAGACTCCCAACCACCGCGACAATTTTGTAAAGCTTGCCAAGTCAGGTTACTATGACGGAACCTTGTTTCATCGCGTCATCCTTGGTTTTATGATCCAGGGCGGCGACCCCAATTCCAAAAATGCCAAACCCGGCCAGCAACTTGGCATGGGTGATCCCGGTTACACAATCCCGGCCGAATTCAACAAGGCCTTTACCCATAAAAGAGGCGCCCTGGCGGCAGCCCGTACCGAAAATCCGGCAAAGGCATCTTCAGGATCGCAATTCTATATTGTGGAACCTGAAACCGGGGCTCATTTTCTTAACGACAACTACACGGTTTTCGGTGAAATTACCAGCGGGTTCGATGTGATCACCAAAATTGCCTCTGTCGAAAAAGACCGGTCTGACCGTCCCCTGAAGGATGTGAAAATGACCATTTCGATTGCCGGATAATTCAGGCAATGCAATGGGAGGTTTGCTCCTGGTCAGCCATAAGAAAAGAGGCGAATTCAGAACTTATTCCTTCGGAACAATTTCACCAGCAGCCAGAATCCGAACAAGCCTGCTATACAGAACACAATGGCCCCGATCCAGCGGGTCTGTTCCCATTGTGATATGATCGAGGCCCCGATGATCAGGGCAGCCAGGACGATGGCGATGGATACCCTTGAACTGGAGGTGTCAAGCTGGTCGGAAAGGGGTTCCATCCCCTTGATCTCTATCTGGGTCTTGAATTTTCCCTCCTTGAGCCTGTTCAGGATCTCGTTCAGGTCGGCCGGGAGCTCCTGTACCAGTTTATAATATTCCCTGATGGCTTCAAAGATCTCCGTTGCAATCTGCTTCGGACTGAATTGCCTGGCAATGAGCCTGATGGCATATGGGTGCATCTCCAGGGCAAAATCAATGGCCGGATCCAGGATTACCGCGACCCGTTCCATGGCCATCAGTGCCTTCACCAGCAGGTAGATCCCGGCCGGGATCCGCAGGCCGTAACGCACCAGGATATCGACCGATTCACTCATAACCTTCCCGAAATCCATCTCATCGATGGTCAGGTAACGGGTATGGGCCATCATCTCGCTGATCTGGAATTCCAGCTCCTTGAACCGCGGAAAGTTACGTTTCCCTGAGACCAGCAGCAACGCCTCCGTCATGGCATGGGGGTCGCGGTCGAGGTATCCCAACACATACTTCCCCAGGAACTGGAGGTGTTCGGGTTGCAGCGAACCCATCATGCCAAAGTCGATGAAGGAGATGACATTGCCCTCCAGCACAAAGATATTGCCAGGATGGGGGTCGGCATGAAAAAAGCCATGGGTGAAGATCTGGTCAAACACCAGCCTTAGGGCCTTCCTGGCAATGAGTTTCGGATCATTGCCGGAAGAGAGCAGCGATTCAAGGTCGCTGACCTTGATCCCGCTGATATACTCTTCAACCAGGATTCTTTTGGTGGTGTATTGGGCATAAACCCTCGGCACCCTGATATCAGGATCATCGCTGAAACAATGCCCGAACCTGAAAATATTTGCAGCTTCATGGTGGAAATCAAGCTCTTTCCTGATGGTTTTGCCAAATTCATGAACGACACCAGTAAGGTTGACAGCCTCCATGTCGGGGTTGTTCCGCTGCATCCGGGCAGCAAAGAAATTCATCAGGTTAAGATCGAGTTCGATTTTTTTATCGATTGCGGGCCGCTGGATCTTAATGCAAACCTCATCACCGTTTAGCAAGGCGGCCCTGTATGTCTGGGCGATCGAGGCGGAGCCGATGCGCGCCGGACCGGGTTCAAGGAAAATCTCAGCCACGGGTCTCCCCAGCTCCTTTTCGATTTCACGGAGGGCTATATCTTCGGGCATTGGCTGGGCCTCATCCTGGAGTTTCTTCAACTCCTCCTGCAGCGCCTCCGGAACGATATCGGGACGGTCGGCCAGGATCTGTCCGAACTTGATAAAGGTAGGACCCAGCTCCTCAACGGCCATCCGTATCCGTTCCCACTGGTTGAACCGTTCGATTCGGGCAAGCCGCTTCTTGGAAATCAGCAGTTTTCCTAAACCCGAATTGGTGACCCATTCACTCAGGCCATATTTTACAACGATCCCGATGATCTCCCTTGCCCGGCCCAATTCATGGACCGCAAGTCCAATCCTTGATATTCTCACGTCAGGAAAGTATTACAGGGCTCTCCCCGGAATCTTAAGCCCCGGAGGAGGTCTCAGGTTTATTTCTTGGTTTTGGCTCTCGGGGTTTTTGCCTCTTTTGGCGCCGGTTTGGCTTTTGTGGTCTTTTTGCGGGCGCCTTCCAGTTCCCTGATCCGCTCTTCAAGCCTGGTGATATCTTCCTGCAAAGGAATTTCCATCTTCTTCATGACATTCTTCACCAGAACCTGAAGTTCCGCTTCGACCGACTTCTTTGTCTCTTCTGATTTTGTCTGCAGGTAATCAAAAAGTTTTTTGGCCTCCTCCTTGTTCAATTTATGCTCCTGCGCCAGCTCTTTCGCCGATTGCGCAAGCTTTTCAGCATTCATGAAGGCATAATCAAGACCCTTGTCAATTGATTTTTTTAAATCTTCGAACATGGCTTTTCCTCCTATTTTTTGGATGATGAATACTTTGGTTTTATCTCCTTATGGATATTCATAAAGTGAATTTCAAGATCATTCAGGAAGGTGGTAAAGTTTTTGATTCCCTCAATATTGATCCCGAAAGTCATCAGGATCTTTTCAATACTGCGGATATTTTTCAGCAATTTCTCCTCCTGGATTTTTTTCAGCGGGCCTTCAATCAGCAGGAGATAATCAGCCTGTTTCATTTCCGGCAAAAGAAAGGTCTCGGCACCGCGATTCCCTATCAGGTAAAAGATATTGAAACCGTTTTCATCGCGGCAGCAGAAAAACGGGAAACCCATAAAATCCTCCTCCTTGACAAAGTTAAGTTCAAGTTTCTCATTCAGAAGGTAGGTAAGGTGGTAATCCCTGAGATGGCATGAAATCCCCGTGAGGGTAAAGAGGGCAGATTCGGACCTTGAGTCAATCAGGATTTTTTTAGCCATGACAAGGTGCTTCGTTTATAAAACAAAGTTAACCATTCCTTGGCTCTAGGTCAATGTTTTCACCATTTATTTTTTGCCACGATTTTTCGGCGGCGTTTTGTTCCGCCCCTTTGATGGAATAATCCTGTCCGCGGGCGATGGCCTCGCCATCGACGCTCAATTCGACCACATACTGTTTTTTATAGCCCGATCCCACCTCGTCGCACACATTAAACTGGACCTGTTTCTTTTTTCCCTGGGCCCATTCGATGATTTTGCTTTTAAAGTTCACCTCCTGGTTTACCAGCTCGTCAATATTGAAATAGTGTTTAATGATGCGTTCCAGGATTATTTTCCGGGTGAAGTCATACCCCTTGTCGAGATACATCGCCCCGATGAGGGCTTCGAATGCATCTCCCTTGAAGGACCTGAAGGTGCCGGAGGAGGAGCCGTCGAGCTGGATCAGCTGGTCGATTCCCATCTTTTGGGAAAGCTTGTTCAGTGTGGCCCGGCTGACGATTTTCGATCTCATCTCGGTGAGAAATCCCTCGCCCCGGGTGGGGAAGGTTTTAAAAAGGTAGTCAGCGGTGACGGCATCCAGGATGGCATCTCCCAGGAATTCCAGGCGTTCGTTGTTGACCTTGATCCCGCCAAGGGTCATCTGGGCGACCGATTTATGCAGAAAGGCAAGATGATACAGGGAAATATTGCCCGGCTTATAACCAAGAATACTTTTGATGGCTTGTTTCAGGTGTCTGTCAGAAGAAATCTCAGCACGAACCGTTTTAAAAGGACTGAACCTCAAAGCAACTTATGCCTTATATTTCGTGAAGATAACCGTTGCATTATGACCGCCAAAGCCAAAGGTATTGCTGAGCGCATACTTCACCACCCTTTTCTGTGCCGTGCCGAAGGTAAAGTTCAGCGGGGCGATTTCGGGATCATCCGTAAAATGGTTGATGGTGGGAGGAATGATGTCGTTGATAACAGCAAGCAGGGTCGCTATCGATTCGATCGCCCCGGCAGCACCCAGCAGGTGACCTGTCATCGACTTGGTTGAGTTGATGTTGACTGTTTTTGCATGCTCGCCGAAGAGGCTCACAATTGCTTTCGGCTCGGCAATATCGCCGGCAGGAGTTGAGGTACCATGGGTATTGATGTGGTCGATATCCTCAATCGTAAGACCGGCATCAGCCAATGCAGTACGCATGGATAAGATGGCGCCCAGTCCTTCGGGATGAGGTGCCGTGATATGGTAAGCATCGGCAGACAGGCCACCCCCGACGATTTCGCCGTAAATTCTTGCGCCACGGGCCAATGCATGGCCAAGTTCTTCAAAAATCATGGCGCCTGCCCCTTCACCCATCACGAATCCGTCGCGGTCTTTGTCAAAGGGTCTTGAAGCTGTCATGGGATCGTCGTTTCGGGTCGAAAGGGCATGCATGCCATTAAAACCGCCAACGCCAACCATCGTGATGGCTGCTTCAGATCCGCCGGCAATGAAAACATCCGCTTTTCCCAGCCGGATGTAGTTGAATGCATCCACCAGCGCGTTGGCCGAGGATGCACACGCTGAAACCGTAGCAAAATTGGGGCCATGGAATCCATATTTCATCGAAATATGGCCCGCGGTGATGTCGGAGATCATCTTGGGGATGAAAAACGGATTGAACCGCGGAGTTCCGTCACCAAGCGCAAAGGCGGTGACCTCAGTAGCAAAGGTTTCAAGTCCCCCGATACCCGAAGCCCAGATAACCCCAACCCGGTCGGGGTCGAGGGTGGCCATGTCAAAACCGGCATCGTTGACAGCCTGTTCGGCGCACACAATGCCATATTGAGAACAGCGGTCAAATTTTCTGGCCTCTTTCCGATCAAAGAAATCTTCAGCATTGAAGTTCTTTAATTCACAGGCAAACTGGGTTTTGAATTTGGAAGCATCGAAACGGGTGATAGGTCCTGCACCACATACGCCGCCAATCAGATTATTCCAGTATTCTGTAACGGAATTTCCAATTGGTGTAAGTGCTCCAAGACCAGTTATTACAACTCGTCTTAATTCCACTTTTTACAATTTTAGGTTCATTCGTTAATGGATAACCCCGCTGGGTGCGGGGTTAAATTTTATTAAATTCAATCTGGGAAAAACATCCGAAACAGGCTTCGCCATTGAAACGACGAATCTATTTGGTGTTATTCTCAATGTAAGCAATGGCTTCACCCACTGTGCTGATCTTCTCGGCCTGATCATCCGGAATAGCGATATCGAATTCCTTTTCGAATTCCATGATCAGTTCTACCGTATCAAGAGAGTCAGCACCAAGATCATTGGTAAAGCTAGCCTCAATTGTAACTTCACTTTCATCAACACCAAGCTTATCTACGATGATAGCTTTTACTTTTGTTGCAATGTCAGACATGTTAATTTCTTTTTTGGTTTAACGACTGCAAAGAAAAGAATATTCTTTCTACACTCCAATAAATTTTATGATTTTTTAACAGTTTAAAAAACTACAGTCCTGATTTCGTGATATCTATAAAATCTGTTAGGGTCACAGTTTAACATTAATCCGGCTGCTTATAATTTTAAATCAGTATTTTTCGCCTAAATTTGGTTAGGTTGAACACTGATCGGCCAGGTTTTGTACTTTTGTTTTTTTACAGCCAGCTTATGATGCTACGACTCGCCATTTTTGCTTCGGGAAACGGCTCCAACGCCCAACGGATCATCGAGTATTTTGAAGGACATCCTGCTGTTACCATCGGGATGGTATTATGCAACAACCCGGATGCATTTGTGCTAACCCGGGCCAAAACACTGGGAGTTCCTGCGGTGGTCTTTTCAAGGAGCGACTTTTACGAAACCAGCCGCATACCTGAACTGCTGGAAGAAAACACGATCGACTTCCTGGTCCTTGCCGGGTTCCTCTGGCTGGTTCCACAGAACATACTGCAGGCCTTCCGGGGGAAAATCATCAACATCCACCCGGCCCTGCTGCCGAAATTCGGCGGAAAGGGAATGTACGGGATGAAGGTGCATGAAGCCGTGATCGCCGCCCGCGAGACCGAATCGGGTATCACCATCCATTTCGTTGACGAACACTACGACGAAGGGAGGATCATCTTCCAGGCGCGCTGCCCTGTCGCCTCAGCCGAAACTCCCGAATCGCTTGCCGGCAAGATCCATCAGCTTGAGTACCGGTATTTCCCGGAGGTGATTGAAAAAACCGTGACTCACGACACGTGATGCTTGATCAGGATAACAGCTTTTTCTGCAGTTCGGCGGTTTCCTTCTCGAATCCCGGCTTGCCAAGCAGGGCAAACATGTTTTTCTTGTAGGCCTCCACGCCCGGCTGGTCGAAGGGATTCACCCCCAGTGTATAGCCGCTCAGGGCGCAGGCGAATTCAAAGAAATAGATAAGCTGTCCAAGGTAATATTCATTGATGGCAGGCAGGATGATCCGGAGATTGGGCACGCCTCCGTCGATATGGGCCAGCATGGTGCCAAGTTCGGCCTGCATGTTGACTTCCGACAACCGTTTGCCGGAGATGAAATTAAGTCCGTCGAGGTTTTCGGGATCATTTGGCACCGAAAGCCTGTTCACGGGGGTTTCAACGTTGATCACCGTTTCAAAAAGCATCCGCCTGCCTTCCTGGATATATTGCCCCATCGAATGGAGGTCGCTCGTGAAGGTAACTCCGGCCGGGAATATCCCCCTGTTTTCTTTTCCTTCGCTTTCACCGTAAAGTTGTTTCCACCATTCGATCATGAACAGCAGGCTGGGCTCAAAGGCAACCAGGATCTCCACCACCTTCTCCCGGCGGTAAAGAATATTCCTAACGGCGGCATAGCGCGCACAGGGATTTTCATCACAGCCGGATGATTTTACGGCCGTTTCCCTCATCCTGGCAGCTCCGTCGAGCAACTGGCGGATGTCGAACCCGGCTACGGCAATGGGCAGCAATCCCACAGGGGTGAGCACCGAATAACGCCCTCCCACATCATCAGGGATGACATAACTGGAATAACCTTCGGCATCGGCTAGCAATTTCAGGGCTCCGCGCGATGCATCGGTAATGGCAAAAATCCTCTCCCGGGCCCCCTCCTTGCCATACCGGGCCTCCACATGCTGCCTGATCAGCCTGAAGGCGATGGCGGGCTCGGTGGTGGTTCCCGACTTCGAAATGACGGCAACGGCATATTCCTTTTTGTCGAGCAGGGCCAGTAACCGGGCATGGTAGTCCTCACTCAGGTTCTCCCCGGCATACACGATCCGGGGAGACCCCTTCTCACCCATCAGCGATTGAAACGGGTTATCCAGGGCATCGATCACCGCCCTCGATCCAAGATAGGAGCCACCAATCCCGATCACCACGAAAATCTCAGCCATCTGCCTGATCTTTGCGGCGTCGGATATGATACGGTCAACAAGCACAGCATCCATATGCAACGGCAGGTCAACCCATCCCAGGTAATCATTTCCCTTTCCCGTCCGGCTCATCAAAAGCCTGTGGCTGTTGTTAATTTCCTCCTGCATGCCCTCAAGGGAGGTCTCATCAATAAAGGGCTTCAGCTTACTAATGTCGAGATTAAGTTGTTTCATTTAGGTCAGATTGGGTTTCAGTATCTTCAGGCAAAATTCCCCCTTCGCCCGGCACGGTTGATAGAACGGAAAGGATAAAAAAAAAGTGTGCCACTTGCCAGGGCACACTTTAAAAATCAATAAACAATGTCTGAATCGGAACGATGGCATTTGTTGTCTGCTGCAAACTGCCATCAATATTTTTTGTTGATGAACTTGCAATGCAAATGTAGTGCAATCTGCTTACGGAAACTGTTAAGGAATATTAATATACGTTAAAAATTGTTAAAACAATCCGCCCCATTTTAAATACCTTTGCACGAATGAACAGGCGGATTATCTTTTTAACGATTATAGCCATGACCATCGCCCTGATCGGGCTGATGGGCATCCAGATCTATTGGATCCAGAGCGCTTCGGCAATCAAGGAGGCCAATTTCAGGCGCAGCGTCAATGAATCGATGGTGAAGGTAATTCAAAAGGTGGAGCGGATGGAAAAAAACAAGGCGCTGGCTGCCAACCAGTATGAAAGCATGCTGAACTTCAACCGCCACCTGCCTTACGACAGTTTTATCTCCAAGGAGGAGATGGATTCGCTGATAACCCTGCAGCTCAACATGAACGGGGTCGACACCCGTTTTGAATTCTGCATTTACAAGCCTGAACGGCAGGAATTCCTGATGGAACGTTCGCAGAATTACCGCAAGGAGCTGATCGAGAAAGGCAATGCATTCGTGCTTTTCCAGGCCGATATCTATACCAGCCCCGAATACCTGCTGATATTTTTTCCACGGGAAAAACAGTTCCTGCTGACCGAACTGTGGGGCATGCTCCTTATTTCGATCATCCTCATCATCGTGATCGTATATTCATTCACCTATACCATTACCACCATTTTCAGGCAGAAACGCCTTTCGGAAATGAAGAACGACTTTATCAACAACATGACCCATGAGTTCAAGACGCCGATATCGACCATCTCCCTGGCCTGCGAAGCATTAGGCGATGTTGGGATCAGGAAGTCGGGTGAAATCATCGACAGCTACCTTTCGATGATCCAGGAGGAGAACAAACGGCTTGCGGGGATGGCGGAGAAAATCCTGCAAACGGCGGTGATCGACAAGGGACAGCTGAAGATGAACAAGGAAAAGATCGACCTCCACGAAATCATAACCGACGTGATCAAGAATCTGCGGATCCAAGTGGAGATCAAGGATGGCGAAATCATCAGGAATTTCGGGGCGAGCCATTCGAAGATTGAAGGCGACAAAGTACATGTTACCAATTTGGTGTACAACCTTCTCGACAATGCCAATAAATATTCGCCCCGCAAGCCGCTGATCCGCATCAGCACCGAGAATGCAAACAACGGTATCGTGATGGTCATTGAAGACAACGGTATCGGTATAGGCAAGATGGAACAAAAAAAGATATTTGACAAGTTGTACCGGGTGCCGACCGGCAACATCCATGAAGTGCGTGGTTTCGGGCTGGGTCTGAGCTATGTAAAAGCCATTGTGGAGGAGCACCATGGCAAGATAAGCCTGGAAAGCGAAGTGAACAGGGGAACAAAATTCAGGGTATTCCTGCCGTTTTTCATCAAAGAATAATTTTGTATCTTTCCCGTTTATAAACCATAATCAAAAAATCACGACTGGATATCAGGTTTGACGACGGAACCTTTTCGCGCCAGGATATAAACCGCGCCGGCAGAAATCCTGCAGCCAATTTCATTTTTCCCCGGCAACACCGGGGTGATGAAAAAGAAAAAAACCCGGTATACCAAGGGGTTCAGATAAAAAAGAGACAATATGGATAAACAACAAATCAGGCTGCTGCTGGCCGAGGATGACCGTAACCTTGGGAATATCCTGAAGAACTACCTGGAGGCAAAGGGTTATGCCACAACCTTATGTGTCAATGGCCAGGAGGCAACCGACACCTTTGCCCGGAAGGAGTTTGATTTTTGTATTCTCGATATCATGATGCCGGTGAAAGACGGGTTTACAGTTGCCTCCGAGATCAGGGCCGTTAATAAGAAGATCCCTATCCTTTTTCTCACAGCCAAGGCCCTCCAGGAAGATAAACTGAGAGGATTTGAAATCGGCGCCGATGATTACATCACCAAGCCCTTCAGCATGGAGGAGCTGCTGCTGCGTATCCATGCCATCCTGCGCCGCACCGATGAAACCGCCAAACCCGCCGGGGCCGACAGCACCTACACCATCGGCATCTATACCTTTGATTACAACCGCCAGACCCTGATCAGCAAAAACAAAGAACAAAAACTGACATCAAAGGAGGCAGGGCTGCTCAGGCTTCTCTGCACCCATGCCAATGAAGTGCTGGACCGGCCTACGGCGCTAAACGAAATATGGAACGACGACAGTTACTTCAATGCCCGCAGCATGGATGTTTACATTGTCAAACTGCGCAAATACCTGAAAGGCGACCCCAGGGTTGAGTTGCTGAACGTCCATGGCGTGGGATTCAAACTGGTGATGAATACCTAACCATGATCGCATGAGACCGGCCACCCAGTTATATATCGTACCCACCCCTATCGGCAACCTTGAAGACATCACCTTCCGCGCCATACGCGTGCTCAAGGAGGTTGATTTCATCCTGGCCGAGGATACCCGCACCTCGGGCCACCTGCTGAAGCATTACGGGATTGAGAAAAAACTTGTCCCCCATCATCTTTTCAATGAGCATAAAACCATTGAGAACATCGTCGACCGGCTGAAAGCGGGGGCGGTTTGTGCACTCATCAGCGATGCCGGCACACCCGCCATCTCCGACCCGGGATACATGCTGGTTCGTGCCTGCATCCAGGCAGAGCTGAATGTGGAGTGCCTCCCGGGTCCTACCGCTTTCGTTCCAGCCCTGGTGAATTCGGGCATCGCGTCCGATCATTTTGTGTTCGAAGGCTTTCTTCCCCATAAAAAGGGGCGCCATACCCGCCTTACCAGTTTAGCCGCCGAGGAGAAAACGATGATCTTTTACGAATCCCCGCACAGGCTTGTCAAGGCACTGGGCCAGTTTGCCGAGTATTTCGGGGCTGACCGTTATGCCTGCGTTTCCCGTGAACTCACCAAGATGTTTGAAGAAAATATCCGTGGCTCCCTTCAGGAATTGATCGCCTATTTTGAAAAGAAAACGGTGAAGGGGGAAATTGTAATTGTGATCGCCGGAAAAACTGATCCTGGCAAATCATGACACATCGGGGACCTGGTCCATCTCATTCAACCCTGCTGACAATATCGAACCTGGCAAAATTCCTGACAGGGGCCTCCTGCAGCTCCACCTGTTCAACGTGTGCCCCCAGCGGACCTTTACGACACCAGGAAAGGAACAGGTCCAGCCTGTCATCGTCCCCTTCTGCCTCGATATAAACCTTGTCATACCCCGAATTCCTGACAAAGCCGTTGATTGAAAACCGAATTGCCGCCTCCATGGCCGAGAACCGGAATCCAACGCGCTGAACTTTCCCGCTTATAATGATATTGTAATGCTTCATTAGGCAAAAATAAATCCTGATCAAAAATAACATTTTCATTCGCCATCACCAACCATGGAAGAAAATTTAACAAAGAATTATTGTTCTGCGTAATTTTACGGCTGTTTAAAGCAACCCTATGTGCGGACGCTATTCCTTTGCCATTGAAGATGCATTGATTCTCGAGCGTTTTGGACTGCGGGTCAGGACTGCCATCTACAAAGCCAGGTACAACTGTGCCCCTATGCAGAGCCTGGCGGTGATTTCCAATGAGCTGCCGGGGGAGCTCAGTTTTTTCCGCTGGGGTCTGATCCCCTCCTGGGCAAAAGATGCCTCGATCGGGAATAAACTGATCAATGCCAGGGCTGAAACCCTGGAGGAAAAACCCTCTTTTAAAAACTGCTTTCGCAATCGCAGGTGCCTGGTGCCTGCCACGGGGTTTTTCGAATGGAAACGGAATGCCCTGAAGACGCCTTACCACATCCGGTTAAAAAGCGGGGAACCCTTCTGTTTTGCCGGGCTTTGGGATAAATGGGTGAGCGGTGACGGTGAGATCATCCAAACCTTCACGATCATTACCATCGCCCCGAATGAACTGGTGGCGGGGATCCACGACAGGATGCCGGTAATCATCCCGCGGGCAGAGGAAAAGTCATGGTTGTCGCCACGGCCTGATCCCTCTCTCACCGGGCTGTTGAAACCCTTTCCGGCCGACCTGATGGAGGCCTACCCGGTTTCAAAACTGGTGAACTCGCCTAAAAATGATTCCCCTGAAATGGTTTTGGCGGACCATGATCCATCACCGGGAGAGCCCTTCAGCAGCTTATTTGATTAAACGCGGAAAGATATTTATCGATGTATAACGGTTTCGACCTGGCTTTATATTGCATCACAAACCTGGGATGTTCAAGGGCGATGATCTTCCCGAAAAAATGTTTTTCGGCGTTCAGCGTACGAAGAAATTTTTCATTTTTACCGTTGCCGAAACAATAACATATATCTGTTTCAACTCCCATTCCGATTTGTTTCTGAATGTTTTCGACAATGAAACCGTAAACAGGACTGGACACGGCAGCACGGCCGGGGGGGAGGAAATCATAATAATTGCAATTCACCTCCTTCCCGTTATTCCCGGTTGCGGTAAAACCCAGCGGGCAAACTGAATTGATATAGAATTTTTCGTAAAAGGCAACCGGTCCGCCAAATGCATCGATCATCTCATAAATGAAAACAGAGGATGGTTCATGTTTCATTTCTCCATGATAGGCTATGCCGCACTTTTCAATCAACCGCTTCGGGTCGGTGAAGGGAATCCCCGTAACACCCGCTCCAAACCTCCCGGGGTTGATCCCCAGGATCAGGTGCCGGGGAAGCTGGTCACTGTAATATTTCCGATAAAATGCGGATGAGACGGGAAGAATGTTTTCATTATCCCTGAAAGGGTTCATGATGCTGATGCCCTCAGGCAAAATCCCTGAAAAATCAAGTGCTTCGTTGAATCCTATAATCTTATCTGCAAATGTTTCCAAACCCGGTCAGGTTAAATTTCCACGGGTAACCTTACTTCGCACACAAGGCACGCCGGCGGGCTACCAGGTCGGAAAGTTCGAAATGCATGTTTGCATTCACCTCGAGGGCCATTGGAAGAAGGTACATTTCAGTCTGGTCAAGGTATTCAGAGATCTTCCCGCTGGTATGGGTGTCGAGGTGCAGGTCGGTAAGGTTGCTGATCCGGTCGGCACATTTCAGGATTTTCGCATTCACCGAACCCGTTTCCAGCACACGTTGCAGATAGTCGCACTTGAGTTCACCCGGCCGCTGGGTCACCTCAAGCACCAGCTCCACGACCCGTGCACCGTCATGGTCTATATAACGGATTTCGTCGACCTGGGAGGCCGGTAAATCCTCCAGGAAATCATGCAATAAGGAGGCCTTCAGCAGTACGGCATCGTGAAATAATTTGTAATCAAGCAAAATACCGAGTGTTGCAAAAACATGCCGGAACTGGTTGCCTCCGACTTTTCGCTTGATCCCGATGAGGGCAGTTGCTTTGAGGATATAGGGTGCAAGAACAAGGTTCCGCAGCGTTGCTAAATCGTCCATGGCAGAAAGGGTTATAACCTGCAAATTTACGCAATATTACCTCCGCTTTCCTTTATGAACGGTTATTTTAACAAATTTTCAACGGCCAGTTTAAGCTCCTCCGCAATCTTTTCGGGGTGTTTATCGGCGTGTTTGAATGCCATTCTGGTCAGGTCCGCCCTTTTATCATCAATGATCAGGATCAGGGTTTTTCCCTTGACCTGGTATTTTGCAGCCATGGCAGCTCCCTCCTTTTCATCAAGATTGTAGCTTTTAAAAACAAACTCCGCCCTTTTAACCTTTACCGGGTAAAGTGTCATCACTGCATCGCGGGATGCTTTCTCCACATTGGCGCATGTTTTATTGCACCTTTCATAGTGAAAATAATAGAGCAGTATCCTGGGAGCCGGAACCGGCAACGAGGCCATCATGGCCCCTGCCAGGAATAATGCCATGCATAGTAGGGTGATTTTCTTCATACGGGTAAGAGATGAACGTTTGTTCTGTTTTTAATGAAAATGAAAGATGAAAAATCCGTGGCCGAAATTAAAAATTCTTTGCAGACTGTAAATATATCCGGCTGAAAAAAAGATCCTGCCGGGAAATACTGTTTTGCATTTAACAAACCCGGATTTCCCCCCTGGTTCTGAACGAAAACCACTGTTATTACTAATGGTTCTTGATTCTGCCCTGCAAAATTACAAAGAAAACCACCCGTACTTTGGTCCAAAAACTGGTGCAAAAAAATTTAGAAGTAATCTAAACATTGGCTTGAAAGGTATGGCAGATATGAAACATGCACCATATTTACTCTATATTTAATTGATTGTGAATTGCATAACAATCAACGCTGATGAAATTTCCCATATTTTTGCGCATTATTGTGATTTAAATGAGTTTTTTAACCCAAAATCCGAAAAAAATATGAGAAAAGAGTCTTTACGATTTTTTGCCTTTTTAATCGGCACCCTGGTTTTCTCGGTTGCCTTCACTTCCGGAGTTTTTGCGCATTCCAACGGCGCCCCTGCAGGTTATACAGGATCGCCCGGCGACGGTCAGAATTGTACGAGTTGCCATGGTGGTTCAGCGGTGAATGTTACCGGCTGGATTACCACCAACGTCCCGGCCCAGGGTTATACTGCCGGTACGACCTATACGATCACCGTGGTAGCGACGGGAACCGGGAAGAAGGGTTTTGAAGTTTCACCCCAGAGCGTAACGGGAACCCAGCTGGGTACACTGGCCGCCGGTACAGGCAGCAAGCTTGTCGGAGGGACAAAGTATGTAACCCACAGCGCTGCCGGCGCATCTTCGGGCACGTCGACCTGGATTTTTTCATGGACGGCGCCTGCCGCAGGTACCGGTCCTGTTCATCTTTATATGGCAGCGGTTGTTTCACAGCCGAATACAAAACTGGAAAATATCGTTGTCAATGAGTATTCCGCACTGCCTTTGGCCGTCGTTGCATCGGCAACCCCCTCCACCATCGTCCAGGGCAACTCATCACAACTGAATGCCACAGCATCGGGAGGCACCGGCACCTATACCTATTCGTGGACCTCGGTTCCCGCCGGATTTACCTCCGCCATCCAAAACCCGGTGGTTACGCCATCCGTAACCACGCAGTACAATGTCACGGTCAGCGACGGCAGTGGATCAGCCAATGGCAGCACCACCGTAACGGTTAACATTCCTGCACCGCTAACGGTAATCGCCACCGCAAGCCCGACCGCCATCACCTCCGGCCAGACCTCACAATTAAATGCCATCGCATCCGGCGGATCGGGCACTTACAGCTATTCCTGGACTTCACAGCCTGCAGGTTTTACCTCCGGTGCCCAGAGCCCGACTTGTCAGCCGACGGTAACCACCAAGTACCTGGTAAATGTAAATGACGGAAGCCAGACCAAGAAGGATTCGGTTACTGTAACCGTATCTGCGGCGCCCCTCACCGCAACAGCCTCTGCAAACCCATCGACCATTTGTTCCGGCCAGACATCGCAGCTCAATGTTTTTCCCGTAGGCGGCACTGGAACCTATACCTATGCATGGACATCCGTTCCGGCAGGTTTTACCTCCACCCTTCCCAACCCGGTGGTTTCCCCAACCGTTGCAACACAATATTATGTTCATGTCACCGATGGCACCCAATCCGCCGATCCATCCACCAATGTAACCGTGAATCAGCCTGCCGCAGCCACTGCCGGGAATGATACCACCTGCGCCTATGCAACCACACAGGTTCCCCTGCACGGCACCGCTTCAAATTATACTTCGGTACTCTGGACCACATCAGGTACCGGTACTTTCAGCGCTGCAACAGCGCTCAGCGGTGTTTACTATCCGAGTGTGGCAGATAAAACCGGCAGCAACATCACCCTCACCCTTACCGCCGCTGCCCTGTCGCCCTGTTCCACCCCAGCCGTCAGTGTCAGGCATATCCATTTTGATGGTCCGACCGGGATTGCTGACATGCAGAATGTGATTGATCTTACCATCTCCCCAAACCCCTCCACCGGACTGTTTTCAATCCGTATCAGCGGTTCTGAAGGAAAAGATGCCAGCATCCTGATCACCGACATGCAGGGAAAAAGGATCATGCAGAATACCTTTAACAGCGCCTCGCCCGAGCCGCAGCAGATCGACATGACCGGGTATCCCAAAGGGATTTACCTGGTCAGAATCCAGACAGATAAGGAATCCCGCGTACGGAAACTCGTTATTGATTAATACCGCCATATTCAGCCTATAGCATTCAGGCTTACAAATACCCTGCAGTCCGCTGCGGGGTATTTTTTTATCCATTTCCCTCCTCCCGGGCATTTCCAAATCCATATTCCCTTACAACCGGCAATCCTGCCATTGCTGCTAATTACCCTTTATCCTGCCTCCTCACGCCATATGCGGTTACTGTGAAATCTTTATCAGAAACCAGGTTTTACAGGGAACCTGATGTCAGAACCCGGTCTTTTAACAGCGGTCTGAAATTTAGATTAACTCTAAACAGACGCCCTGATCCCGCGACAGATATGACATGTGCACCATATGTATTATGTATTGCCATGATTGTGAATAAAATAACAATGAAACATGTTGTAAAATCACATATTTTTGTTAAACAATTAACAATTAAACCCACTTAATGTCAAACGAAATCTGATCTGTTTATGAAAAAAGAGGCCTTACGATTTTTTGCAATGATGATGGTGACCCTCCTTGTGAGCGTTATCTTTACGACCCCTGTTTTTGCGCACTCAAGCGGTGCCCCATCAGGTTATACGGGATCGCCGGGCGACGGCCATAACTGCGTCAGTTGCCACGGAGGATCGGCCGTCACAGTAAGTGGCTGGATCACCTCCAATATCCCGCCTACCGGTTATGTTGGCGGCACCTCCTATACCGTTACGGTCACCGCTACGGGAACCGGCAAGAAGGGATTTGAATTGTCCCCGCAGAATGCAACGGGAACCCAGCTCGGTGTTTTGGCGGCCGGGACGGGCAGCAAACTGGTTGGCGGAACAAAATATGTAACCCACACTTCAGCAGGCGCCTCTTCAGGAACCTCATCATGGTCGTTCACGTGGACCGCACCGGTAGCTGGTACGGGAAATGTGATCCTCTATGCTGCCATCACGGTAGGTGAACCCAATACCAAGCTGGAAAACATCACCATCCAGGAGAACCTCGTCCTTCCGCTTGCAGTTGTCGCCACGGCAACGCCGTCAACCATAAACCAGGGCGGGTCTTCACAATTACATGCCGCCCCATCGGGAGGCACTGGCACCTATACCTACTCATGGTCCTCCTCACCGGCCGGATTCAGTTCAACCCAGCAAAGTCCCGTTGTGTACCCGGCGGTCACCACACAATACACGGTGACGGTCAGCGACGGTTCCGGCACAGCCCAGGGAAATACCACGGTTACCGTGAACATCCCTGCTCCCCTCACGGTTATTGCAACCGCGAATCCAACCTCGATTACTACCGGCCAGTCATCCCAGTTGAATGCGATCGCATCGGGAGGCACCGGGGTCTATACCTATGCATGGACGTCTCAACCAGCCGGTTTTACCTCCGGGGCACAAAGCCCTACCGTTCAACCTATGGTCACCACAAAATACCTGGTCAATGTGAACGATGGCAGTTCAACAAAAAAAGATTCCGTGACAGTCACCGTATCCCTGGTTCCCCTTACTGCAACGGCCAGTGCCATCCCTTCTCTTATCTGTGCCGGGCAAACCGCACAGCTTAATGTTTATCCTGCAGGCGGAACCGGAAATTACAGCTATTCCTGGACCTCGGTCCCTGCCGGGTTTACCTCCACGCTGCAAAACCCGGTTGTTTCTCCGGTAGTAGCCACCCAGTATAATGTACACGTTACGGATGGATCCCTGTTTGCCGACGCTTTTGCCAATGTGGCCATCAATGAACCGGCAACCGCAGCCGCAGGAACCGACACCATTTGTCCCTATGTTACGACCCAGGTTCCTTACAACGGCACTGCCGCCCACTATTCAGCCATTCTCTGGACCACTTCAGGATCGGGCACCTTCAGCGATGCAACCATGCTTTCGGGACATTATTTTCCCAGCACCGCCGATAAAACAGCAGGCAACATCACCCTAACCTTGACGGCTTCGGCTCAAAACCCCTGCACCACCGCTGCCGTCAGTACCCGTCATATTCATTTTGACGGTCCTTCTGGCCTGGCTGATCTACAAAACGGGATGAGGCTGGTCATCACGCCAAACCCGTCATCGGGAGTATTTACACTGAAATATAACGGACAACCCGTAAATGAAGCAATGGTTGTTATTACGGACATGCAGGGAAAAAAGATGCTGCAGCAATCCTGCAACTTCTCCTCCATTTCCGGGAAGATCGATATGACCGGCTTTCCCAAAGGACTTTACCTGGTAAAGGTGCAAACTGAAAAGGAGACAACAGTTCAGAAACTGGTGATCGAATAGTTCGCACGGAAACCCAGGCTGAATGTGGAATCCGTTAAGGAGGCTGTCTTTTGCAAAGAAGACAGCCTCCTTTTTTTTCCATCATTTGCCCCGGGGTATTGCAACCCATCGATTGTTCCGGTCTGCATGAATTAACCGTAACTTTACACCGTTAACCAATTACAAAAATCAACTATGAAAAGTTCAGTGGAAACTTCCTGGAAAGGGAATATGATGTTCGACGCCACGGTGAGCGGGCATCATGTGATTATGGACGCCCATCCTGCCGCAGGCGGAGAGGATAAGGGCTCGCGTCCGAAGGAGCTGATGCTTGCCTCCATTGCCGGGTGCAGTGGCATGGATGTCGTTTCAATATTAAAAAAAATGCGGGTTGAATTTGCCTCGCTGGATATCAGGGTATCGGCCGACGTTACCGAGGAGCATCCAAAACATTATGAAAACATGCATCTTGTTTTTGAATTTTCGGGCAAGGATCTCGATATGGCGCAGCTGAACAAGGCAGTGCAACTCTCCCAGGAGCGGTATTGCGGCGTTGCCTATGTTTATAAAAAAGCGATGGTGGTTACCTGGGAGGTTTTGGTTAAACCGGAGGCGTAAGAGGGACTGCAAATTTACCGGGAATCGTAAAGGAAAACACCGTACCTTTTCCCTCCTCGCTTTCCACCCGCAGTTCCCCCCCGTGTTTTTCAATAAAATCCTTGCAGAGGATCAGGCCGAGCCCTGTGCTGGGTTCGTCTCCCGTGCCCCTTCTGTTTGTCTGGACATCAAGCCTGAACAAATTATCCATCAGCTGACGGCTCATGCCAATACCGGTATCCCTGATGGAAATCTTAACCGGACTGCCGGGCACTGACTCCACGGAAATGGTCACTCTCCCGCCGGGTTCGGTAAATTTTACCGCGTTGGAAACCAGGTTCCTGACAACGGTTTCCAGCATATGAATATCAGCCTCCACCTCGGTTTCCTCAGGGATGTCGTAACAAAGCTCAATATTTTTCTGCTTTGCAGGGTCAAGGATCAAGGATGTACATTCCATCACCTGGGGTTTCAACCGTATGGTTTCAGTATTAAAATTCGTTATCCCCCTTTGCAGCATCGACCATTCCAGAAGGTTTTCAAGCAGCCGGTATATGTTGACTGCCGATTTTCTCATATGCTGGGCAATATTGTCAAGGTCATCGGGCGACATGGTGGGCAGCTCTTCTACCATCATTTCCGTAAAGCCCAGGAATGCGTTGAAGGGGTTCCGCAGGTCGTGTGCTATGATGGAGAAAAATTTATCCTTTTCGGCAATCAGCTCCCGCAGCTGCTGGAACTGGAGGGCAATCTGATCCTCCATCAGCTTTTTCTCACGCAGAGATTCAATCAGGTTATTGAATGCAACTGAAAATTCACCCAAAAATCTGACCTTTTGGTTAAAGTCCCCCTTGACAATTTGTTGCATTTGCCAGGTCAGGTGGTTCAGGTTCGAGTGAACCTGTTTATATTGGGCGATCAGGTAATTTTCATGCAGGAGGTCGCCGGGAGGAGGAACCGCAAGATTGCCGCTGGCCAGGGCTGTGACAAACCCGGCACCATCGTGGTATTGACGGATGAATTTTGTAAGATTCTGAAAAAATTCGGGTCCTTCAGGCTGTTCCGACAACACCGGTTCGAGTTTGCCCGCCAGGCCGGCGGCAGCATCCAGTTTACCTGAAATGAGATTTTTGATAACCTGGTTCAGCGTTCCCAGTATGTTTTGTTCCATGTCAGACATCATGAAGGATTAGTGACTGACGTGATCAACTTCAAAGCGGCAGGTGCGTTCTCCGGTACCCCAGCAGTCAACCTCCCTGACCTTAAAATGCTGCCCGGTATAGGCATGCATGATCCCTGCAAGAAAGCCTTCGTCATAATCGCAAAAAGCAACGCCGCTGTAAGGAAGCCCGGAACAATCTAGGTCTTCGGATACCGTGAAGACAAAAGATAGTTTTTCCATTTCAGCCTTCTCAACCCGGAGTATGCCCATGCCGAATTTTTCGAGCGTTTCGGCTAAAACGGCAATAAAACCATCGAAACCAAGTGTCAGATCCAGGGCATTCTTACAAAATTCCGATCCGGCTTTGAATCCTGACTCTACAAACATTTCATTTGTTTTTTCAGGTCCCATGTGCTTTTCGAGTACATCACGCATTGTATACTGCATAAGCCGGTATACCAGCACATGCGTGGAGGTTCCCAGGTTAGGTCTTCCCATCTCGATATCACCGAGGTCACTCCATATAAAGTTATACTTTGAATTTGTCCCCATGGTCAGGTTGTTTTTACAAAGTTAAGAAAATTAAACCGAAGAAGGTTGATTGCCCGTTACCAGGAGGCGGTTCTTTAACCATTTTCCCCGTATTCCGCTGGCATAAAGGAACAGCAAAAATTATGCCCTGTTTTTCCCGATCCGCTTTCAACAGGGTATTGAACTGGTTTTTTCGGGAAAAGAACAATGGAAAAAACGGTACAGGACATACAACAGGCCGGTTGCCGGGTTTCCCGGTTTGTCGCAAAAAATAAAACAAGCGCCCCCGCCTGATATGTCGTACCTTTGTATTATCGTTAATATCAGATCAATGAATTTTAATAATCCAAATATCCCACCCCGCGACAACTCCTGGATCAGGGTTGTCAGGCAATACAATCAACCTGACCCGGTAAAAAGCTGGGTGCAGTTTTCCACCAATCTTTTCCTCTATTTTACAGGATGGATCCTGATGGTTTTCTCCCTGAAGCTATCTTACTGGCTCACCCTGGGGCTGGCCATTCCCACAGCGGGAATTTTAGTCCGGCTGTTTATCATATACCACGACTGCGGCCATGGTTCCTTTTTCAGATCGGAAAGGATCAGTGATGCGGTTGGGCTTTTCATCGGGATACTGACCTTCACACCCTATTATCACTGGTCGAAAAACCATGAGATTCATCACGATACGGCCGGCAACCTTGACAAACGGGGGGTGGGCGATGTGTGGACCATGACGGTTGAAGAATACAGGGAAAGCAAGCCTTGGGGGAAAATCGTCTACCGGTTTTACAGGCATCCCCTTACCATGTTTTTAATAGGTGCGCCATTTGTCTTCATTATCGGCAACCGGTTTACAAAAAAGGAGATGAACAGAAAGAGCCGGCTCAGTGTTTATCTCACCAATGCGGGACTGGCGATTGTTGCCACCTCCATCTGCCTGCTGATTGGCACAAAGGCCTTCATCCTCATCCAGCTGCCCGTCATCTCGATCGCCGGTTTCTTCGGGTTCTGGCTTTTTTATGTCCAGCACCAGTTTGATCCGCCCTATTGGGCGAGAAAGGAGGCTTGGGACTATCAGAAGGTGGCGCTGGAGGGGAGTTCCTTTTACAAGCTCCCCAGGATCCTGCAATATTTTTCGGGCAATATCGGATTTCATCACATCCATCATCTGAGCCCCATGATCCCCAATTACAACCTGTCGCGGTGTCACCGGGAAAACCCGCTCTTCAGCAAAATAAAACCCCTGACGGTCAGGGAGAGTTTCAGCACCCTCAGCCTGCGCCTGTATGATGAAGAGACCAGGGAACTGATCAGTTTCCGGACACTGAAATCCAGGTAAATTAACAGAAATCCGGCTGCAGCCGGGAAGAAAAGACAAGATGGTTATTTCAGGAGGTTGTTTATCGCGGTGAGCAGCGATTCATGGGTAAAGGGCTTGCTCACATATTCATCCATGCCGGCCGCGAGATACTGCTCCCTGTCGCCTTTCATGGCATTGGCTGTAAGGGCAATTACGGGGGTATGACTGCCTGAAACCAATTCTGATTCCCTGATTTTTTTGGCAACCTGGTAACCGTCCATGACAGGCATCTGGATGTCGAGAATGATCAGGTCGTACCGGTTCTGAGAAAATTTATCAAAGGCCTCCTGGCCATTTATGACAGGGTCAACCGAAAATCCCATCTTCCGCAGCTGAAAGTCGACAATACGCAGGTTAATCGGGTTATCCTCGGCTACCAGGACGTGTAAACCGGCAAAGGGTTGCAGGTGGGCAGGCGGTTGAATCCCGGGTTTTTCAATTTTCGGGGCGGGAAGCTGGAAGGGCAGGGTGAACCAAAACAGGGAGCCCTCCCCGATTTTGCTTTGTACCCCGATTTCGCCACCCATCAGGTCGGTGAGTTTACGGCAGATAGAGAGGCCGAGCCCTGTCCCGGATGTAAGTTTTGAATTATCCTGCTTGATACGGGAAAAAACCTTGAACAGGGAATCCATTGCCTCCTCCGCAATCCCGACCCCTGAATCGGCCACCTCAAACCTCAGTGTTGCGCTGACAGCCGACTTGTCAGCGACCGAAACACGGATTTTGACCGAGCCCCTGTCGGTGAATTTGACGGCATTGTTCGACAGGTTAAGCAGTATTTGTCGCACACGCAGCGCATCACCAATAAGAACCTCGGGGATACCAGGTTGCATCGTAATCTCAAAATCAAGCAGTTTTTCCCGGGTTTTCAGGTTTACCACGAGGGAGATCTCGTTCAGTACACGCTGAAGAATGAACGGCTGGACATCCAGCTTCATCTTCCCTGCTTCGATGGCGGAGAAGTCAAGCACGTCGTCGACTAAAACCAGGAGTCCTTCTGCCGAAGAGATGATACCTTTCAGCAAGTCCATCTGCTCCGCTGAGAGCGGTGTGTTTTTCAGGATATCGGAAAGCCCGAGGATCCCTGCCATCGGTGTGCGGAACTCATGCGACACGCTGGCGATAAACTCATTTTTCGCCATGGTTCCTGCTTCGGCATGTTCTTTGGCGGTGCGTAATTCCTGCTCGTGCTGTTTTCGTTCGGTAATATCCCACGATATTCCGATCAATCCGATGATCTCGTTATCCGTGTTCCGGATCGGGGCCATGTTGGTATTGACCCAAAACTGATGGTGGTTCCGCTCCACCTGTTCTTCAATATCGTAAAAGGCGGCTCCTTCTTGGATTACCTGGCGTTCCTTCTCATTGTAATCCTCGTTGTTATCGATTCCGAAAAGCTCCGCAGCATGCTTACCGATGATCTCCCCCGCAGGCACACCCACCAGTTCGGAAAAAGCCTTGTTAACAATCAGGTAATTGAGGTGTATGTCTTTAAAAAACACATACGCGGGAATGGTGGTGAGCAAGGTTGACAGCTCTTCGGCACGCACGCCCAACCGGTTGGAAACCTGTTTCAGATCGAACGAGGTCCTGGTCAACAGCGAGGAGAGGATGTTTTTTTCCTTTGTTGACCGTTGATATTTGAAGATAAACTTTTCCTGTTCCTCATTAATCTTCCTGAGTTCCTCCAGGATGAACTCCCGCTCACGCTCAAAGTCAACACCGGTTTTAATATTCCGGATAAGCTCGGCAAGGAATTCCACATTTTGCGACATGCTATTTTTCTTTTAGCGCAACGAGGGTGAAGGTCTGGTTATAAAAATCGCAGGCAGCGGTATAGTTGTTGCCGATCTCCCCGTAGGTAAAGAAACCTGCCAGGGGGATATTCCATTTGGCCCAGGCATCGTCGATCTCCTCCGAGATTGCGGGTCCGAGTGCGCTGTGCCGCGCCATGCATGAAAAGAGTATTAAGACATCCGCGCGGGGATGCGTCATATAAAACTCTTCCACCTTGTTTTTGGTATAATCGATTACCTCAAAACCGGGGGAGCTTGAAAATGAGACTACCGATCCTTCCGGAACCGAACCTGCAAAGATCAGGGATCGTTTCTCCCGGTCAACATTGATGACGGCCCTCAGTACATCCTGCTTCCCCGGTTTTTTGATCATCAGCGGATATTCAATCCCGATTTCGGGAAGATCCTCATCTTTTACGCTCAGGTATTCCTTATAAACATCAAGGGCAGGAGCGCCGTCAATCGTATATACGATATTCCCTGTGGAATGGGTAATAAGCTTGTCGGCTCCGATACCAACCCAGCCGCTGGAGGCGATTCCGTTGATATCGTAATGGTCAAGGTCGAGGGCAAGGGCGATCGCCCCATGATTCAATACCGTGCCTGAAGAAAAAACAAACGTTTCATGAAACCTGGCATCGTCGCCGGCAAGGCCGCCGAACATCCGGATCCCATCGCCTGCCGAATGCTGGATTCCCCGAACCAGTTGCTCCCCGTCGGTATCCAGGCCACTGGCAAGAACAAACAGTGCCGGCTTCGAAAAAGTGCCGCCCAGCCATTCCCCGATTGTGGCACCAAGTTCAAAGGAGCCGATGCCATGGCCGTCAAACTGCCGAAGCCCATAGGTTCCGGGTGCAAGATCCAGTAACAGGCAAACCAAGGCGCCTTCGGTGATGACCTGTTCACGGTTGTCGTATAGAAATTCGCCGCATGAGCTGCAGCCAAAAACCTGGATGTTCCTGGCGCTGAGAAAGGAACCGATTGCAGCCAGGTCAAGTTCAACAGATGCGAAAACCATGGCCACCGTAGGGAGAAATCCATCACTGGTTACATCGGTAAAAGATTGCTGAAATCCTTTTATGGAATCAGCATGAAGTGTTTTTAACCGCATTGTCAGGAAATTAGTACATTCAATTTCATTCAAAGATACAATATTCCATTAATCCGAAAAATGCGCCAGGTTTTTTTCTTCCCATTTTCAACCTTGCCATGAAAAGAAGGTGCCAGGGCAACCGCTATCTCTCTATTTTAACGCACTTATGATCTCATCCTTCAGCCTTGACCTGAATTTCGCCGGGTTGCTGAGACCATAGGAAAAAGCAAATTCGGTCAGGTCAATTTTCACCTCCCTACCCTTTTCCGTTTTCACGAGGTAGAGGGCCTGGGCATTCATGCTGAACCTGGCGACTGTTTTTGCATTGGCCTTATCATCCGTATTCAATATCAGCATTTTGACAGTTCCATCCTTGATGTTTTTGGCAAAATCCGATTGCATCAGTTTGCGGGTATTTTCTTCGATTGACTGATCGATCGGGCAGCGTTCGGTCGGGTGGAAATAGTAGACCGTTACCGGGGGTTTACCGGCAGCGGCGGGTTTCGTTTGTGGCTGGGCAAAACCAGCCTGGGCCGAAACGATAAGGAAAAAAAGGAACTTCAGTGTCTTGCTCATGCGTGGAGTTATCGGTATTGCGTGGAGAAATTGTAAAAAACCTTTACAAAGATAAGAACGGATCAATAGGAATTCCCATTGGGAACGGAATTTCGGATATCAGATTTCAGATTTCGCATTTAATTTTTCACATCTCACATTCAATAACTTATCAACAAACCTATCACTTATACATGAAATGTCAAAGGTCAAATGTGACATGTCAAATGCGAATTGCGAAATGCGAAATGTGACCTTCACCCTGGAATTCAGCTTGATCCAGGATTTCCGGTCCCGGAAAAAAATAAAATAAAAAACCCTTTGAAAATCCTGATCATCAGAATTTGCAAAGGGTTTGTGCGGAGAGACTGGGATTCGAACCCAGGGTACACTTTTGGCGTACACACACTTTCCAGGCGTGCTCCTTCGACCACTCGGACACCTCTCCAGGTACCGGCGAAACTTGCGCAGCGTGTCGGTGAAACAATTGCTTATGACAGGCTATGCAGAATTTCGGGTTGCAAAGGTAGGAATATTATTGACACTTCAAACTGTCATTTCACCGCGAAGCGAAGTTTGCAGGAGCTGTTTCACACTTTCGGCCGAATAACCGCATCCAAGCAGGTACATCAGCTTGGTAACGGCCGATTCGGTAGTGATGTCAGATCCGCCGACGACACCGATTTTACTGAGGCCGGCGCTGGTTTCATATTTGCCCATATCCACGGCGCCGCCTTTGCACTGGGTCACGTTAAAGACGATGATGCCGCGGTTGACCGCATCGCGGAGCTGGTCGAGAAACCAGGGAATGGTGGGGGCATTGCCGGCGCCGAAGGTTTCAAGGATCACTGCTTTCAACCCTTTTGCCTGTAAAATGGATTCTACGACACCAGGGGATATCCCCGGGAATAATTTCAGGATCGCAATATTTTCATCCAGCTCCTTTAAAACCCTCAGCTTTTTAAAATTGGGCTTCATGATCAGGTTGTGATTGTATTTAATGTGTACGCCAACCTCTCCCAGCAAGGGGTAGTTCCCCGAGACAAAGGCTTTAAAATTCTCGGCGTTGAGCTTGCTGGTGCGGTTCCCGCGGTAGAGCTTGTTCTCAAAGCAGATCGCCACCTCCGGCACTACGGGTGTGTCAACCTCCTTGGCTGCAGCAATTTCAATGGAGTTGATGAAATTTTCACGTCCGTCGGTACGCACCATCCCGATTGGCAGCTGGGATCCTGTAAAGATGACAGGCTTGTTCAGGTTTTCAAGCATGAAGCTGAGGGCTGAGGCGGTATAGGCCATGGTATCGGAACCATGGAGCACCACGAAACCATCGTAATCTTCATATTTTTCCTCGATTACTGTTGCGAGGTGAATCCAGAAGGAGGGATTCATGTTCGAGGAGTCCAGCAAGGGTTCGAACGTATAAAAATCGATCCTGCAGTTGAAGTTTTCAAGCACCGGCAGGTACTTGTACAGGATATCAAATGTCAGCGGACTCAGGGTCATGGTTTTAGGATCCTGGACCATGCCGATGGTTCCTCCTGTGTAAATTACGAGAATACTGGTCTGACCTATCATAAGTTCATTTCAAAATGCAAAATTACAACTAAAACGCCTTTTTCAACCTATCCCAAACAACTTCAGCGCATTCGCCGTGGTGATTTCAGCAACCTCCTGCAGCGACATATGTTTGATTTCTGCCATTTTCTGCGCTATCAGCGGGATATAGGAGGATTCATTGCGCTTGCCTCGGTGGGGGACCGGGGTTAACCAGGGGGCGTCGGTTTCAAGCAGCAGGTATTGCGCCGGGGTATTTTCGACCACAGTCTGTAATCCCGAGTTTTTATAGGTGAGCACCCCGCCAATCCCCAGGAGGAACCCCAGTCCGATGGCCTGTGTTGCCTGTTCGGTATTGCCGCTGAAACAATGAAAAACGCCCCGGAGCCTGTCGTCATGGCGACCGGCAAGGATTCCAAGGGCCAGATCCATCGAATTCCGGGTGTGGATCACAACGGGAAGGTCATATTTCAGGGCCAGGTCCAGCTGATCCTGAAAAGCGATGGTTTGTTCCGCTTCAAAGGTCCTGTCCCAGTACAGATCGATCCCCACCTCGCCGATGGCATAATATGTTACCTCCGGGTCTGCAAGGTGACCGGCAACCAAAGCCAGCTCATCCCGGTAATTTCCCTTAACAGAAGTAGGATGCAGCCCCATCATCGCATGGCAATTCCCGGGGTATCGCTTAACCACCCTGATCATCTGTTCATGATACTCTGAATCGATGGCGGGCAGGAACAGGTTGGGAACCCCATTCAGGAGTGCGCGGGATATCACCGTTTCAAGGTCATCCTTGAATTCCCCCGCATACAGATGGGTATGCGTGTCGGTAAATTCCGGGCTCCCCTGGTGCAGGGCACCGGTTTCAACTATTTCCATACGAATGGTTTAAACATGGGTAAAGGCTCGCTGCAGAAAAGCAACAACCGGATCAGTCGCGATGTCGTTCATGCACCTGAAATGACCTTTCGGACATTGCGCGAATCCCAGTTTGCTGCAAGGTCTGCACGACAAATCTTTCACTTCGGCAATAAGGGAATCAGCCCGGAATTCTTCAGGGAGGTAAGGGTACATTCCAAAGGCGGGAATGGTATTGCCCCAGACCGAAACGACCGGCTTTTTAAAGGCTGCGGCAATATGCATCAACCCTGTATCATTGGTAAGGACAGCCTTTGCCTGCCGGATGAGCGAGGCCGACTGGTTGATATTAAACATGCCGCATGCATTGAATACCAGGGGGCCTGTCGCGCTGTCAATCACCGCCCCGCGCTCCATATCTTCGTTTCCGCCCAGCAGGATCACCGGACGGTCGAGACTCTTACAAACGCTGATGACCTTTTCGGCCGGGAAAATTTTGGTCTGATGCTTTCCCCCGACCACGATGGCGATATAGCCATTGCGAAGGTATTCCGGCAAAGCGGAAGGATCTACCTCATCCCCGCCAGGAATAAAGTAATCGAGCCCCTCCCCGTCATTTTTTATGTGCAGGGATGCGGCTGCCTGAAAATAGCGCTCGACAATGTGAATATCGGGCAAACAGTTTATTTTAAACCTGACTGTTAGCCATTTACGAAAATTCAGCTTGGAGAACGAGGCTGATTTAACACCCAGTTGGTTAATCACATAGGTTGAACGGTAGTTTTTATGCAGGTCGACGATAAAATGAAAACCCTGTGATTTCAACTCTGGGATCACATCCCCGAAATTATGATCATACTGCCATACCCTTGTGATGTAAGGATTTCCCCGGAGGATCGGTTCAAACTGTTTTTTGGTAAGAAAATGTATCTCCGCCCCGCGTACCTGGTTTTTCAGGCACCGCACAACGGCGCTTGTCAGCACGATGTCGCCGATTGAACTGAAGCGGATTACCAGGACCTTTTTAAGTGGAGGAAGCATGATGTTCGCTGTTTAGCTGACAGGCAGCCTTCATTTACCGGATGAACGGATTATTATCTTTCTCATACCCGATCGATGTTTCGGGACCATGACCCGGGTAAACCACCGTTTCGTCGGGCAGGGTAAACAACTTGGTTTTTATACTCACCATCAGCTGGTCGAAATCGCCGGTGGGCAGGTCGGTGCGGCCAATCGTATCCCGGAAAAGAACATCCCCGGTAATGACAAATCCCTGCGCTTCGTTATAAAAGCAAACACTCCCTTCGGCATGCCCGGGAGTAAAGAGAACCTTAAGCTCCGAATTCCCCCATTGAACCGTTTCGTTTGCCACCAGGAACCTCTTGGCATCGGGCACCTGGTCGATGCTGTATCCGAAAGAGGCACCAATTTCCTTCAGGGTATCAAAGAAGGCGACTGAGTTTTTATGATATTCGGGATAGATCCCATAGGTTCGCGCAATAAAATCATTTCCAAGCACATGATCAACATGACAGTGGGTATTCAGGTTACGCACCGGGGTAAGATTGTTCTTCACGACAAAATCCTTCAGCGCCTCCTCCTCCCCCGGTTCAAAACAGGCCGCATCGATCACGATACATTCGCCTGATTCGTCGTACAGCAAATAGGTGTTGACCATGAAGGAGTTAAAGATAAATTTTGCAATATTGACCATTCGGTTTAAGTTTTTTTTCAGGAGATGCAAAGATATGAAAATGCGGCTAACCGGCTTTCACTATGAAAATAATCGTACCTTTACGGTTCCAATTGAATTTCCTTGTATAACTTTATATGGCGAAGGATGCATACGTGAGCGGAAGTTTAAAAAGCTGGACGGTAGCGTGTTGTATCCTGTGTTTCAGTCTCTTTTATTCTGTTGGCAGCCAGGCCCAGTTTTACAATGGATCACAGATGACCTTCGGAAAGAACCGGGTTCAGTATTCCAATTTCCTCTGGCTTTATTTCCGGTTTGAAAAATTCGACACCTATTATTATCTCAACGGCAGGGAACTGGCTCTTTACACTGCCGAATATGCCGACAAGCATATGAAGGAGATTGAACTTGACCTCCAGTCGAACATCGAGGAGAAGGTCCAGTTTATCATTTTCAACAACCTCTCTGACCTGAAACAAAGCAATATCGGCCTTTTTGGTGATTGGGACTATTACAACACCGGGGGGGTTACCCGCATTATCGGGGGGAGGGTACTCCTGTTTTTCGATGGGAATTATGAACACTTCAACCGGCAGATCCGTGCCGGGATTGCCCAGGTTATCCTGAACAACATGATGTATGGCACGGGAATCGGGGCCCAGATCAAGAACAATGCCCTGTTTTCAGTGCCGGAGTGGTATATCAACGGCCTTATTTCATTTATCTCCAGGAAATGGGATCCCGAAATTGACGACCAGGTAAGGGATGCCTTCCTGCACAGGAAATATGAAAAGTTCAACGGGCTTACCGGCGAAGAGGCCACGTATGCCGGTCATTCCCTGTGGAGTTACATTGCCATGAAGTACGGGGAGTCGACCATCCCGAACATCGTTTATATGGCGCGGCTGAGCAGGAATGTGGAGAAGGGTTTCCAATATGTCATCGGGGGATCCTTCAAGTCGGTTATCCAGGAATGGCTGGCCTATTATAAGAACATCTACCATACCCAGGAGACCGGCCGCAGCGCCCCGCAGGGGGTGATGGTCAACAAACGGAACAGGCCCGACCGGGTCTACCACTCATTGAAAATCGACCCGGAAGGGGACAAAATCGCCTATGCCACACATTACCTCGGCATCTATAAAATATTTATCCAGAATACCGAAACCGGCAAAAAACACCGGGTTTACCGTGGAGGATACCGTCTGGCCGACCGTCCCGATTATTCCTTCCCGCTCATCGCCTGGCACCCGAGCGGCAGGATGCTTTCATTTTTGGTGGAACGTAAAGGCGAAATCTGGCTCTATTTCTACAACCTTGATGACAAATCGCTGGAACACCAGATCCTGGTTAATTTCCAGAAGGTGCTCGACATGTCCTATTCCGACGACGGTACCTTGCTGGTGCTGTCGGCCGTGCAAAAGGGTCAGTCGGATATTTTTGTCTATAACATTGCTTCAGGATCGCATGAGCAGATCACCAAAGACATCTACGACGACCTGAACCCCAGGTTTATCAACCATTCCCGGAATATCATCTTCTCCTCGAACAGGGTTAACGACACCATCCGTTTCGATGAGCCCGTGAAACAGGAGAACCTGCAATTCAACAACGACCTGTTTATTTACAACTATTCCTCTCATAACAATGTATTGCAGCACCTGACCAAAACGCCCGACGCCAGCGAAACGCAGCCCCAGCCCTATGGTGAGAACTATTTTTCTTTTCTGAGCGACCAGAACGGGATCGTAAACCGCTACCTCGGACGATACGACAGCACTATTTCCTATATCGATACAACCACCCATTACCGGTTTTATACCACGACCTACCCTGTAACCAACTATTCGCACAACATCGTTGAACAGGATATTTCGCCAAAAGCAGCCCGCATCGGGGAGATCATTTACCAGGACGGGAATTATAAGATGTTCACCTCCGATCTTGTACAACCCAACCACCTTCCGAAGGTGGAGATGCAACCATCGTATCTCAGGGAAAACAGGGGGAAACAACTGCAAAAGCAGGCGGATTCGGTTAAACATGACACCATTCCAAGGGTGGCGGCCCCCTTTGCCGTGCAGTCGAAAAAACATTTCACCGTGGTAAGGCAGCGCGAGGTGGTCAACCAGATCCTTTCCAGGATCGATACAGCCAGCGGAACGAAGTTGCCGCATGACGGGAAGAGCCACCTGACCATCGATTCTTCGGCCAACAGCCTGCTTTCGCTTTACAGGATCATGCAAAAGCGGGAAATCCTTCATCCCTTATCGGGCAAGGATTCGGTGAACAAATATAAGTCAGCCAAGCAACTGAATTACAATGTGGAATATTATATCGACCAGATGGTCACCCAGATTGACTTTACCTACCTGAATTTCGCCTACCAGCCATTCACGGGAAGCTCGGCGCCTGTCTTTGTCAATCCCGGGCTGAATGCGCTCTTAATGGTGGGTGTCACCGACCTGATGGAGGATTACCGCATCAGTGGCGGTGTCAGGTTGAATGTGAGCCTGATCAACAATGAATACCTGTTCAGCTTCGGCAACTACCGGCACCGCCTTGACCACCAGATCGTTTTTCACAGGAAGGTGGTGGAGGAGTCGGGCGACTACTCCATCGTCAGGCACAAAATACACGAGATGTATTATGTTGCCACCTATCCGTTTACCCCGGTGCTGAACATCAAAGGTACCGCCTCCATACGGTATGACAGGGCCGTCTATCTGTCGACCGACCAGCCAAACCTGGTTCAGCCCGACATCGATAAAATCTGGGGAAGTGTCAAGGGGGAGCTCACCTACGACAACACCCGCGGACTAGGGCTCAATCTTTACCAGGGAACCCGGTATAAGTTTTTTGGTGAATATTACCAACTGCTCAATGCAGCCGGTAATAACCTGATCGTGTTGGGGATGGATTTCCGCAATTACCAGAAACTGCACAGAACCCTGATCTGGGCGAACCGGTTTGCGGCAAGCACCTCCTTTGGCAGCAGCAAACTCCTTTACTATATGGGAGGTGTCGACAACTGGCTCTTCCCGAAATACAACACCAACATCCCGGTTGCCTCAGATCAGAATTACGCCTTCCAGACACTGGCTACCAACATGCGGGGATTCGACCAGAATATCAGGAATGGCAACAGTTTTTTTGTCTATAATTCAGAGTTGCGATGGCCCATTTTCAGGTACTTGTTCAACCGTCCGATCCGTTCCGATTTCATCAACAACTTCCAGCTGGTGGCCTTCGGCGATGTCGGAACCGCCTGGACCGGGTGGTCGCCATGGTCGGCCGACAACCAGCTGTTCACGCGGTATATCTCCAACAATCCTCTTTTTATAAAGGTTGAGATGCAGAAAGATCCTGTTGTCGAGGGGTTCGGTTTTGGCGCACGCACGCGTCTCTTTGGTTATTTTCTCCGTGGCGATCTTGCCTGGGGTGTCGAAGACGGCCATGTTGGCATGCCTGTATTTTATTTCTCACTCAGCCTCGATTTCTAACCATGACCCTCCCGGAACAGCGCATCACAGATTTTATCGGCGAACATCATATTCTCACCCTGGCCAACTCCAGCAACCACCTTCCCTGGTGTGCCACCTGTTATTACGCCTACCTGAAAGAGCTGAACCATTTTATCATCACCTCCGACCACAATACCCGTCATATCAGGGAAGTTGTTGAAAGCAACAATTACCGGGTTGCGGGAGCCATCGCCCTTGAAACCAGGCTTGTGGGAAAGATAAGGGGTATCCAGTTTTCAGGAGTGTTAATGCCCCTTGAGGGAGACGATCGGAAAAAGGCAAAATCGGCCTACCTGAAACGCTTCCCCATTGCCCGCCTCATGCCTGATCTTCACCTTTGGGCCATCAGCCCCGACTATATAAAAATGACGGATAACCGCCTCGGTTTCGGGAAAAAGCTGGTCTGGACTCCGGAAGATTCTTCAAAATGACGGCCAGGGAAGCATCTGTCAAATTATCAAAGTCTATGTTTTTTTAAGTCAGGTATTTACCTGTTTTACACACAGGTGGTGTTAATAACTAAATTAATGGAACCCGCCACTTCGTTGTATATTGCCTCCTCAAATTATCTCCCGAAAATTTATTGAAACGTTCGCAAGAACAGTTAGTTAACAAAACTAATACATAACAGATAATCCTGTTCATGCATGGAAAACAAGATAGTGGTAAATACGGAAAAGGATCATAAATCAGACTATTACAATGAAGTGCTGGCAAAAAGGATCCGTCCGAAAATTACGATTGAAGAAGTGAAAATAAGTGAAAAAAAACCAGAAGTGACTGCACCTAAAATTTATTCCTTTGCCGAGGTTATTGAAAAATCAACCGAGTATTTTAAGGGGGACAGCCTTGCTGCCAATGTATGGGCCAACAAGTATGCCCTGAAAAATTCAGAAGGGCATTTATTCGAATTGACCCCGGATGACATGCATCACCGCATCGCCAGGGAAATTGCCCGCGTCGAGAAGAAATACCCCAACCCGATGAGTGAGGAGGAGTTGTTTGAACTCATGCGGAATTTCAAATACATTGTCCCCCAGGGAAGCCCCATGGCCGGTATCGGCAATGACTACCAGATCGGCTCTCTCTCCAACTGTTTCGTGATCGGTAACGATGGTGCTTCAGATTCCTATGGCGCCATTATGAAGACCGACGAGGAGCAGGTTCAGCTGATGAAGCGCAGGGGCGGCGTGGGTCACGACCTCTCGCACATCAGGCCAAAGGACAGCAAGGTCAAGAACAGCGCCCTTACCTCAACCGGGATTGTTCCTTTCATGGAACGTTACTCGAATTCGACACGCGAAGTTGCCCAGGAGGGCCGGCGTGGCGCCCTGATGCTGAGCATCTCGGTGGTACATCCCGATTCCGGGAATTTTATCGATGCAAAACTCGAGGCCGACAAGGTCACCGGGGCCAATATTTCGGTGAAACTGACCGACGAATTCATGCAGGCGGTGGTGAATGATTCCGATTTTGTTCAGAAATTCCCCGTCGACTCCGAAAATCCGATGTTTACCAAAACCATCAAGGCCCGCGACCTGTGGGGCAAGATTGTACACAATGCATGGAAATCGGCCGAGCCCGGCATCCTTTTCTGGGATACCATCATCCGGGAGTCGATTCCCGATTGTTACGCGGATATGGGATTCCGCACCGTTTCAACCAACCCCTGCGGTGAGATCCCCCTGTGCACCTACGACAGTTGCAGGCTGCTGGCCATCAACCTCTATCATTATGTGGATAACCCCTTTACTCCCGAAGCCAGTTTCGATTCGGAGCTGTTTATCTCGCATGTGCATAAGGCCCAGCGCATCATGGACGATATCATCGACCTTGAACTGGAAAAGATCGACCGCATCCTTGCCAAGATAGACCAGGATCCGGAAGGCGAAGAGATCAAAGCCCGTGAACGCAACATGTGGCTGAACATCCGTAAGAAGGCAATTCAGGGACGCAGGACTGGCTTTGGCATCACGGCCGAAGGCGATATGCTGGCGGCGCTCGGAACCCGCTACGGTTCCGACGATGCAACCGATTTCTCGGTAGAAGTGCATAAGATCCTGACCATCGAAGCCTACCGTTCATCCGTCACCATGGCCCGCGAACGCGGACCCTTCCCGATTTACGACACCGAACGCGAAGCCCGTAACCCGTTTATCCAGCGTCTGAAAGATGCCGCTCCCGATGTATATGAGGATATGGCCCGGTATGGCCGCCGCAACATCGCCATGCTTACCATCGCCCCCACCGGTTCGGTGAGTATTCTCACCCAGACCACTTCAGGCCTAGAGCCTGTATTTGCTGTTTCGTACAAGCGCAGGCGTAAGGTCAATCCAAATGATAAAAACGCCACCATCACCTTTACCGACAAGGTTGGCGATACATGGGAGGAGTATTATGTATTCCACCATAATTTCGTAACATGGCTTACCGTGAACGGATACAACGTTGACGAGGTCTCCCTGATGGATGAGAAGGAGTTGAAAAATGTCATCAAGAAATCTCCCTATTTCAAGGCAACCGCCAACGATGTCGACTGGGTCGCCAAAGTGACCATGCAGGGCGCCGTGCAGAAATGGGTCGACCACTCCATCAGCGTCACGGTGAACGTACCGAACGACACGCAGGAGGAGATGATCAGTTCGATCTACGAAACCGCCTGGAAGGCTGGTTGCAAGGGAATGACGGTCTACCGCGACGGTTCACGCGACGGTGTCCTGGTCAACAATAACCAGAATGACAAGAAGGAGACGACCGAAGGAGATGAATTTGTTGAAACCAAGGCGCCACACCGGCCCGACCGGCTCGAAGCCGATATCATCCGTTTTCAGAATGATCACGAAAAATGGGTGGCCGTGGTGGGCATCCTCAATGGCAGGCCCTACGAGATATTTACCGGGGTTGCCGAGGACTTCTGGGTTCCTACCTGGGTGCAGAAGGGGTGGATTATCAAGACCCGCCCCGACAATGTCGGTTCACGCTATGACTTCCAGTTTGAAGACCGGCAGGGATACAAAATCACCATCGAAGCGCTGTCACGGTCGTTCAACAAAGAGTACTGGAACTACGCCAAGCTGATCTCCGGAATCCTGCGTCATGGCATGCCGTTGCCCTTTGTGGTCAACATCATTTCGAAGCTCCATTTCGAGGTCGATTCCATCAATACCTGGAAAAACGGGGTGGAGCGGGCTCTCAAGAAATTCATCCCCGACGGAACCAAGGCTGCCGAGCATGCCTGCCCGAAATGCAGTGACCCGAACGGCCTGGTTTACCAGGAGGGGTGCCTGGTATGCAAAGTGTGTGGTTATTCGCGCTGCGGGTAAGCTTCAGAATTTCTTCTTGTGATAGTCGAAGGTGGTATTGTCGCGTAAGAACTTTATCCGCCTGGCTATCAGGATGAAGGCCTCCAGGTTGTTTTCATTTAACCAGTCGATGGCTGCCTGTTTTCCACGGCAGGCATCGGCCAGTACCACCAGGAAGGGATGGTTGTTTGCCTGCAGCCACCGGTATGCCTGTACATTCTCGTCGATTGCCGCATCCAGTGCCGCCAGGTGAAAGAACTTGTTCATAAACAGCCAGGCAGTGGCCTCTTCACTGCCACGGATGGCATGCGACAGTGCCGCCACCTCGGGGTATCCGTTCTTCATCAGCCACTCCACGATCTCCGTGTTGCCGATGACGGCCTCACCAAATGCAAGCCATATTTTCGGGGGATAATACAGCATAGTACCTATTCATAAACAGTAACGTTCAGGCCGGCTCCACGGACCCTCCCTGCAATCGTATTCAATTCAGCGGGGGGTATCTTTTCAATGCCGTGAACAGGGGTTTCCCTGGCAACCGGGTAGATCATCACCAGCTTGGGCCTGATCTTAACCAGCTGCTGCAACCACGCATCGACCTCGCTGACAGTGGTATTGTCGACGGCCTCTCCCTTAAGCACACCCCTCAGGAACATGCTTTGAATGATCACATCTCCGTCGAACCTGCACAATCCATCCACAATAGCATCAAACGGCATGGGGTCAACGGGATTGTTTACCAGGCGGAACATTTTTTCATCCCCTGCATCCAGTTTCTGGATGTTGTTGTCGAGTTTCTTCAGTGCGTTGAAAACGGCAGGCACCGCGATCCTGCTGGCGTTTGACAACACGGTCACCCTGGCGCCCGGGGCATACTGATCGCGCAGCAGGATCGTATCGTCAACGATACCGGCAAAATCAGGATGGAGGGTCGGCTCGCCGTTACCGGCATAGGTAAGGGCATCGGGGAGGTATTGCTCGCCGGCCAGTTGTTGCAGGCGCATGGCCAGGAAACGGCTTACCTCTTCACGCGAAGGGAAGGCGGGAACACCAGGGGTGTTTTTAGGGGTCCACCCGCATTCGCAGTAGATACAATTGAAGGAGCAGTATTTTGTATGAAGCGGCAGTAAATTGATCCCCAGCGACAACCCGAGCCTGCGGCTGCGAACCGGTCCAAATATTACTTCATGAAAGAGAAATCCGGCCATATTCAGTAATTAGGATGCAAAAATCCGCATTTTCGGCTGCAAATCCTAAATTAGTCACAGGAAAAATGATTACTTTTACGGGTTCTATGACCTATCAGGTGATCTCACTCAACGAAATAAAGGCCCCCATCAGCGAACACATTGAAGTCTTTGAAGGAAAATTCAGGGCTTCCATGAAGAGTTCCGTGCCACTGCTTGACACGATAACGCATTACATTATCAAGCGCAAGGGCAAGCAGGTCAGGCCCATGTTTGTCTTTCTTTCAGCCGGCCTGTGCGGCACTGTTAACGAAAGCACTTACCGGGCGGCCGGGCTCATAGAGCTCTTGCATACCGCCACGCTTGTACACGACGATGTCGTGGATGATTCCAACCTGCGTCGGGGGTTTTTCTCCCTCAACGCGCTGTGGAAAAACAAGATTGCCGTCCTGGTAGGCGATTACCTGCTGTCGAGGGGATTGCTGCTGGCCCTGGAGCAGGATGAATTCCAGCTGCTGAAGATCGTCTCCAACGCCGTTCGTGAAATGAGCGAAGGGGAGTTGCTGCAGATTGAAAAGGCCCGCAAGCTCGATATCCGGGAAGATGTCTATTTCGAAATCATCCGTAAGAAAACAGCCACCCTGATTGCCTCCTGTTGTGCCTGCGGGGCCTCCTCGGTGGGTGTTTCAAAGGAGCAGATCGATGCGATGTGGAAGTTCGGGGAATATGTCGGCATTGCCTTCCAGATCAAGGATGACCTGTTTGATTACCAGCACAGCAATGCCACCGGGAAACCCAACGGCACCGACATCCGCGACCAGAAGATGACCCTCCCGCTGATCTACCTGCTGAATCATGCCGATTACCTGGAAAAACGATGGATCATCAACACCGTGAAAAATCACCATGATGACGCCCAGCAGGTGGCAAAGCTGATTGAAAAGGTCGTCGAACGGGGCGGCATCGAATATGCACGGGAACAGATGCTCCTCTATCGCGGGAAATCACTGGATATTCTCCGGACCTTCCCCGAAAACAGGTTCCGGGATTCGCTGGAACAGCTTGTTGTTTATACAACTGAACGAAACAAATAAACTGCGGGCATAGCCTTGCTTGCTGCAAACCAGGAAATTTCTATGCTTTTTTCAGGGTAAACCCAAAGGTGGTGCCTACCCCGATGGCGCTGCGCACGTTCACCGTCTGGTGGTGCGCTTCAATGATATGCTTGACAATGGCAAGTCCCAGCCCTTTTCCCTTCTTGGTAGCCGCCCTGCCCCGGTCGGTACGGTAAAAACGTTCAAAAACCCTGGGAAGCTCCCCTGTGTCGATGCCAATCCCGTTGTCGGTTATCTCGGTGAGGATATGTTCATCCATGTCGAAAAAGGTGATCTTGGTCCGCCCGTCCTCATGACTGCCATAGCGGATGGTATTATCGACCATATTGATGAGCACCTGCCTGATTCTTTCCCGGTCGCCCTCCACCAGCATCGTTTTTTCAGGATCGTTGAGGATGATCTGGATATCATGCTTGTGCGCCTTCATCTCCAGGAATTCCACCACCTCGCGTGCCAGCGGGACGATGTCGAACCGGATGATATTCAGCTTCAGCTGCCCAGTCTCCAGTTGTGAAATTTCATCCAGGTCGCCGATGATCTTCACCAGCCGTTCAACGCTCTTCTCGGTCCTTTTGAGGTACTCCCTGTTGATGGTGGGATCCTCCAGCCCGCCGTCAAGCAGGGTGGAAACATAGCCCTGGATATTGAATAACGGCGTTTTGAGTTCGTGCGACACGTTCCCGATAAAATCGCGGCGGTAAATCTCGAGCCGTTTAAGTTGTTCGATCTCCATCTGTTTTTCCGATTCCCAGTTTTCCACCTCCGCCTGCACATGATCGATCAGGTTCTGATCGGCCCGGTTCTGACTTTTTCCCTTTTTGCCCACTTTTACCGAGTGGATCGATTTATAGATCAGCCTGATCTTGCTGTAGATGAACCGTTCAAGGGTATACCGGAAGATCAGGAAGGCAACCAGGAAGATCGCCACTGCGCTGAGAAACAGCGCGAGGAAGGTATAGAAATGGATGAATGCATTCGTGAAGATGATCGTAACCGAAAAGACAAAAAGCACGATATAAGCGCCCGTAATAACTGCGGCATTCAGCAGGGCGAGGTTGCGGGGCTCATAGAATTTCATTGTTCATCGAATTTATAGCCCACCCCCTTGATCGTTTTGATGCTGTCGATACCCAGCTTTTCGCGTATCCTGCGGATATGGACATCGATGGTACGGTCGCCCACCACGACATCCTCCCCCCAAACATTCGCAAAGATCTCCTCTCGCGTTACAACCTTGTCGGGCCTCGAAACCAGGAACTGCAGCAGTTCAAACTCCTTGCGTACTAGGGTGATTTCAACACCCTCCTTCACCACCACGTACCGGTCCTTATCAATGATAAATCCCTTTAACGTAATGATATTGCCTGATTCCGGAACCTCCTTATAGCGGCGCAGCAGGGCCTGGATCCTGCTGATGAAAAGTTTTGGCTTGATGGGTTTGGTAATATAGTCGTCGGCCCCGGCATCAAATCCGGCAATCTGCGAATAATCCTCTCCCCTTGCCGACAAAAAGGCAATGACCGTTCCCTCGAGTTCAGGGATACTCCTGAGCCTGTTACAGGTCTCCATCCCATCCATGCCGGGCATCATGACATCCAGGATGATGAGCATGGGCTTGCCTTCGCGGGCCAGTTTCAGCGCCTTCTCCCCGTTTTTAGCCTTTAACACCTTGTATCCCTCCCGTTCAAGGTTGTAACCCAGGAATTCAAGGATGTCAGGCTCGTCGTCGACTAAGAGGATGGTAATTTCACTGTTTTCCATAATAGTTTATTAATCCCTTTTACCGGAAAAAAAAAGGAGCGCCTGTCAACTCCTGCCTGCCGGTTTTGACAAGGTCGTTTTTCTCAGTCGTAAAGATATGAAATATCCATAAATCCTCCCTTCAAACAAAGCCGCTGATGATCATTGTTAATGTTTATTTAATTTGATTAAGCATCATCATTCAAATTACGATCAATCAGGCCAGTTAATGAAGAAACCAGGAGAAACCATATCCAGTAACCAATCGGTTGATGCAGAAGGCGACCCGGGACAGGTTCCATTTTTATGGCAGCATAACTTTCCACCCCCTGAGGACAAAATTGACAGGAAAAAACTGCATGGCTGACGGGAGGCTTATTGCCCGTCAGGAACACAATTATTCTGAAAGTTTTATGTTTGTTATCATTGCAGGGCATTCCATATCGTGTTGTTTTATACTTTTATGCAAAATTTGAGCATGAGAAAAATTGTATTGTTGATGATGCTTGTGTTTCCCCTGGCCTCACACGCGCAAAGGTTCAACGGCGGCGTACTGGCGGGGGGCCTGGTGAGCCAGGTGGATGGGGATAACGATGCGGGATACCACAAATTCGGGTACCTGGCAGGGGGATTTGTAAGCCTGAAGGTTTCACCCCGTTCCTCCTTTCAACTGGAAATGGAATATATCCAGAAGGGCGCCAGGCAGAATGCTGATACCCTTACCAACACCGGGACAACCTACCTCACCCGCTTGCATTATCTTGAGATCCCGTTACTTTACCAGTTTACCTTTGCAAACCGGTTCCAGGCGGAGGCGGGACCGGCAGCCGACGTGCTGCTTGGCTCCTATGTGACCGTTAACGGGATGGAATCCGCCATAACGGTTCCATACAGGACTGTCAGTTTAAGTGGCATCGCCGGTTTTTCCGGCTTCATCACCGACCATCTCAAAGCAGGGCTAAGGATAAACTACTCCCTGATGTCAATCAGGGAGGGCTGGGTTTACGGAGCCCGCAAGATCCTGTTCGAAACAGGCCAGTACAACAATGTGTTATCGCTTTCGCTGAGCTGGTATTTCAAACCGAGGGATTTCTGATGAAAAAACAAAAAATCATCATCGGGGTGACCGGGGCAAGCGGGGCCATTTACGGGAAACTGTTGATTGAACGGCTGAAAGGGCTCACCGGCCAGGTAGAGCGGTGCGGGGTCATTTTTTCCGAGAATGCCAGGGCGGTGTGGAAATTTGAACTCCGCGAGGATCCTGACGAAATTCTGCAAACCGGCGGGCTGGCGCTGGCAACCTACCAGCCAGGCGATTTTTTCGCCCCGATGGCCTCAGGCTCGGCCGGGTACGACACGATGATCGTGTGCCCCTGTACGATGGGCACCCTCGGGCGCATTGCCTCGGGCGTGTCGTCCGACCTGCTTACCCGTGCTGCGGATGTGATGCTCAAGGAGCGGAAAAAACTCATCCTGGTTCCCCGCGAAACCCCCTACAGCCTGATCCACCTGAACAACATGAAAGCGGTCACCGAGGCAGGCGCCATTATCTGCCCTGCCTCCCCCTCCTTTTACAGCAGGCCTGCTACCCTCGATGAGCTGGCCATGACGGTCGTCGACAGGATCCTTTCCCTGGCCGGGTTTACCCTCGACACCTACACATGGGGCGACGCCGGGTGAGTCTCTCCGGGTCGATGTCACCGTAAAGTTAGGGGGTGCACAGTTCACTAAGCCAGCCCCATTCTCAGGGGCAGGCCCTGATGTTCTTCATAAACCTTTCGTACCCGACCCTGGCAACAGGCGACCCGGCGAACAGCCGTGCAAAATCAGTTTCCGTCAACATCAGCCACCCGGTCTTTCGTATCTTCACCAGCTCCTCTGACGGAATGAACTCAGGAATGTCGTGCGGCTGCGGATGGCGGTTGTAGGGACATGCATCCTGGCAAATGTCACAACCGTAAATCCTGTCATTAAGCTTTTCCCTGAGTTCACCGGGAATTTCAACCTTACTTTCAATGGTGAGATAGGAGATACATCGCGGGATGTCGAGCTGGTAGGGTGTGTCGAGCGCCCCCGTCGGGCAGGCCCGGATACATTTTTCGCAGTCGCCGCAATGGTCGGTTCCGGGAGGGTCGGGTTCCAGTTCAAGGTCGGTCAGGATCATGCCGATAAAAAAAAACGAGCCGTTTTTTTGATGGATCAGAAGGGTATTCTTCCCCTGCCAGCCCAATCCGCAGCGCTGTGCCCAGGCTTTTTCGAGCATGGGCCCCGAGTCGACAAAGATCCTGGCGCTGAATTCTCCAAAACCGCCATGCATGAAGTCAACCAGCTTTTCCAGTCTGCCCCGCAAAAGGGTATGATAGTCGCCCCCATAGGCATACCGGGAGATAAAAAAATTGTCAGCCCCGGGAATCAGTTCATGAGGAGCATAGTTCATCGTAACCCCGATCACCGTTTTCGCGCCGGGCAGGAGCAGCTCAGGGTTGAGTCGTTGGCTTGCATAACGTTCAAGATATTGAAGCGTGGCCAACCGTTTCCCGGCAACGAAGTCATGATAAAAGGGTCTTAACTCCTCCAGCGGTTCGCAACGTGCAAACCCGCACTGGCCGAATCCCAGTTCAAGGGCCTTTTGGGTTATGGCGGTTTTTTTCAATTTCCCGGGGATGATGTGGTTATCAGAAAAGCTTTTCCTGTGCTCCCGTTTTCAGTTTCCCAAGGTGTTTATAGGCCTGTTCGGTGGCCTCCCTGCCGCGCGGGGTCCGCATGAGGTAACCCTCCTGGATGAGAAAGGGTTCGTAAACCTCCTCGATCGTACCGGAATCTTCCGAAACGGCAGTGGCAATGGTACCCAGGCCAACAGGGCCTCCCTTGAATTTATCGATGATGGTGAGCAGGATCTTGTTATCCATCTCGTCGAGCCCGTTTTTATCGACATTCAGGGCTGAGAGTGCGTACTGGCTGATCTTCAGGTCGATCCTGCCATCACCTTTGATCTGGGCAAAATCGCGCACCCGCCTCAGCAGCATGTTGGCGATACGGGGCGTGCCGCGGCTGCGGCGGGCAATTTCGGCGGTGGCAGCAGGGTCGATGGGCACGCCGAGGATTTCGGCCGACCGTTTGATGATCTGGTCGAGGGTCCCCGACTGGTAATAGTTGAGCCGCGAGTTGATCCCGAAGCGCGAACGCAGCGGTGCCGTAAGCAAGCCCGAACGGGTGGTGGCTCCGACGAGCGTGAAGGGATTCAGTTTGATCTGGATGCTCCGGGCATTCGGCCCGCTTTCAAGCATGATATCGATTTTGTAATCCTCCATGGCTGAATAGAGATACTCTTCAACAACAGGCGACAGCCTGTGAATCTCGTCGATGAACAGTACATCGTTGGGTTCCAGCCCCGTCAGCAGCCCTGCCAGGTCGCCGGGTTTGTCGAGCACCGGGCCCGATGTGACCCGCATATTGACATTCAACTCGTTGGCAATGATATGGGCTAGCGTTGTCTTCCCCAGGCCCGGCGGGCCGTGCAGCAAAACGTGGTCAAGGGCCTCGCTCCGCTGCCGGGCAGCCTGAACGAAAATTTTCAGGTTCTCGACAATTGCCTCCTGCCCCGTAAATTCCATAAATACGCCGGGGCGCAGGGCTTTTTCAATCTCTTTATCGGCCGGGTTCAGCAGTTTTCCGTTGGGATCCAGGTTTTCATTCATCCTTACAAAAGTAAATTATTTTCAGAAATTTCATTTGTAAATTAATTTTCCTATTTTTACCTAATCTTTTTTCAAACCTGTCTGATCATGCAACCAATCATTGTAGCTGTTGACTTCTCGAACACCTCCGTACATGCTGTCGAATATGCCATTTCAATGGCTAACCGGATGAGGTCGGATGTATATATGATCTGGGTGGACAAACTCCTGCCGCAGGAGTCGGTCTATCCCGACACCTCCAATGAAAACAGGAATGAGGCAAAAAAGAGGTTCGAGGAACTGATAGACCAATACGGTAAAAAGCTGAACAAGGGGCTTACGCTGGATTATAAACTCAAGAAAGGCAGGATTTACCGTGAAGTTGACAACCTGGCCAGGCAACTGGAAGCGGGCCTTATCGTGACGGGTGCGCATGGGATTTCCGGCTATGAGGAATACTGGATCGGCAGCAATGCCTATAAAATTGTCACCTATACCACTTGCCCGGTGATCACGGTAAGGCATGATTTCAAGATCCCCGATACTCTTGAACGGATTATGGTACCCATGGACGGATCCAACGAAACCCTTCACAAGATCCCCTTCATTGTTACGCTGGCATCGCTTTTCGATTCGGAGGTACATATCGTCACCACCCACAACAGCCACCTGAAGTCGATCCAGCGTATCACTGAAAAATTTGCCCAAACGGCCGTCGCCTATATTAAAAGCCATAAAGTTAGCGTTGTCGAGAACAGCATCATCTCAAATGATCTCACAAAATCGGTGATCGACTATGCAACGGGTGCTCATACCGATCTTATCGCAATCATGACGGAACAGGAGACACCTGTCAATATATTGCTGGGAGCACAGGCGCAGCAGCTGATCAACCAGTCGCAGATCCCGGTATTGAGTATTCATCCTCAGGAAAAGTTTACCTTGATATAGCATGAACCTTTACCCAAAATATGGCCTGTTTCTCTGCTTTCTGATGTTGCCGGCGATGATCATGGCCCAGCATACAGATTCGGCTGGCGGAAAAACAGAAGTTATCCGCGATCAACGGGTCGATATCCTGGTGAACAAGCATATCCAGGTAAACCAGGCCATCAGGACCATGGACGGATTCAGGATCCAGCTGTTTTCCGACTCCGGCAACAATTCAAAAACCAAGGCGCAGGCGGCACACGACGAGTTCCAGTCCAAACACCCGGGGGTGGGGGTCTACCTGACCTTTAAATCGCCCAATTACCAGGTCCGCGTTGGTGATTTCCGCACCAGGCTTGATGCGCAACGGTTTCTCAATGAAATTTCAGCAGATTATTCGAGTGCCTTTATTATTACCGATCATATCAATTTACCCAAAACAGAATAACCTAAACCCAGCGGATATGAATAAGATAATCGTTGCCATTGATTTTTCAGATTGTTCTATCAATGCTTTTCTCCATGCCCTTTCGGTTGCAGAACACTGCGACGGGGAGCTCGTCCTGCTCTGGGTTGCCAAAGCCGCCGGCGAAAAGGAGAAGTATGTCGAAGGCGTGAAGGATGCTTCGAAAGATGTTCAGGATGCGTTTGAAGACCTGATTTCAAAATATCAGCCTGAACATCCCTCCGTGAAGATCTCCTGGAAAATAAGGAAGGGGAAGATATATACCGAGGTCACCGAGGAGGCAAGAGCCCAGAAAGCGATGTTAATTGTTACCGGGACCCACGGTGCATCGGGGTTCGAGGAGTTCTGGATCGGCAGCAACGCCAACAAGATCGTTTCGGCAAGTACCTGCCCGGTCATTACCATCCGGGGCGGAATCAATGTAACCCGTCCGCTGATGAAGATCGTATTACCCATCGACAGCGCCGAGGAGACGCGTCAAAAGGCCTCCTTCACCGGTTTTATCGCCAAACGACATAATGCTGAAGTCTATGTTCTCAGGCTGTACACCTCGAAAATAAAAGCCATGCGGCACAATGTTGATCTATACTGTGCCCAGGTGACGCGCCATTTTGAAGAGGAGAAGATCAAGCACCAGGTTGCCCACATGGATTGTGTCAACATTTCGGACGCAACCATCGAATATGCCAAAAAGATCGATGCCAACCTGATCGCGGTGATGACAGAACAGGAGACCACCACGGCCAATATCTTCCTTGGACCTTACGCGCACCAGATCGTGAACCACTCCCCGATCCCGGTGCTGAGCATCCATCCCAAAGATACGCTGGCGACAGGCCAGGGGTTTTAAAGGGTAACGCGCGACCTGCGTCGCGCGTCACACTTCAGGGTTTAATACCTGTCAATGCAATTCAGATCCTTAAAGGCCACCTTCAGTCTTTCGACCACCGATTTTTCGCCTTCGCGCAACCATGCCCGCGGATCGTAGAACTTCTTGTTGGGTTTGTCGTCGCCGTCGGGATTGCCGATCTGGCCCTGGAGGTACCCTTCGTTTTTCTTGTAAAAGTTGAGAATTCCTTCCCAGAAGGCCCACTGGGTATCGGTGTCGATATTCATCTTCACCACGCCATAACCCAGCGCTTCGGCGATTTTTTCGGGTTCGGAGCCCGATCCGCCATGAAATACGAAGTTGACAGGATTGGGGCCCGTGTTGTATTTCTGCTGGATAAACAACTGCGAGTTGTGCAGGATTACCGGCTCGAGCCGAACATTACCCGGCTTGTAAACGCCGTGAACATTACCGAATGAGGCGGCAATGGTGAAGTCGGGGCTTACGCTGAGCAGGGTTTCATAGGCATGGGCAACGTGTTCGGGCTGTGTATAGAGGCGCGAACTGTCGATGCCGGTATTGTCAACGCCATCTTCTTCGCCGCCGGTAACGCCCAGTTCGATTTCGAGGGTCATGCCGATCTTGCACATGCGTTCGAGATAGCGCTTGCAGATATCGATATTTTCTTCCAGCGGCTCTTCCGACAGGTCGAGCATATGGGAGCTGAACAGCGGCTTGCCGTATTTGGCAAAATATTTTTCGCCGGCATCCAGCAAGCCATCGATCCAGGGCAGGAGTTTCTTGGCTGCATGGTCGGTATGGACGATAACGGGGATGCCATACATTTCGGCCATTTCATGAATGTGCATGGCCCCGGCGATACTGCCTTTGATGGCAGCGCGTTCCTGGTCGTTTTTCAGTGATTTGCCGGCATAAAAGATGCCGCCGCCGTTGGAGAACTGGATGATCACGGGCGAATTGACTGCTTTTGCAGCTTCCATCACGGCATTGACCGAGTCGGTCCCGATGGCGTTCACGGCGGGCAGGGCAAAGCGGTTTGCCTTGGCAATGCGGAAAATTTCCCTTACGGCATCGCCTGTAGCAACGCCGGGGGCGACTTTATCTCTGATTTTTTCTGACATATGGTTGAAGATTGATTTTTCGAGGTGCAAAGTTAGGAAAGTCATCGGTGAAAAAGGCCGGTCGGCGAAAATAATCCGGGAAAAGTTGTTATCTTTGCGCCCTGATTGGCTCCGTAGTTCAATTGGATAGAATGGCAGATTCCGGTTCTGTTGGTTGGGGGTTCGAGTCCCTTCGGAGTCACTGGATAAATCATTAAACCACTGTAAATGAAATATTTACAGTGGTTTTTTCTTTAATTCGTGTCAATATCGTGTCATTATTATTCTATTTGACTTCACCTTGTTCCCTTGCGGTGAAAAAATATGTTTATCGCCGCATATGTGCGGTAAATAATTCGTACATTTACCGCACAACAGGTTTAGGTAATGGCAAAATACATTTATGAATATAAGAACTGGACAGATTTTTCGTGGCAGGACAAAGCCATAAATGTCGTATTTGGTGAGGTTCGCCTTATGCAAGGTAAAATCATAGGGCAAATGAACTCTTTGGGCTTTTCTGCAAAAGAAGAAGCCACGCTTACCGCCTTAACTTTAGACGTAGTAAAATCATCAGAAATAGAAGGCGAATTGCTCAATTATGAACAGGTACGTTCGTCCATTGCAAGGCGTTTGGGCATCAACACTGCAGGACTCGTATCGAGCAGCCGGCACATCGAAGGCGTAGTAGAAATGATGCTGGATGCTACCCAACGCTACACCTTGCCTTTAACCGAAAAACGTTTGTTTGGTTGGCACGCAGCACTTTTCCCCACGGGTTATAGCGGACCATATTTAATTGAAGTGGGACGATACCGCATTGGTGAAATGCAGGTGGTTTCAGGTGCAATGGGCAAAGAAAAAGTGCATTACGAAGCAGTGAATCCAAAATTGGTAAAAACGGAAATGGACAGGTTTTTGGATTGGTTCAACAACGATAACCGCCTTGACCCTGTATTAAAAGCAGCCATAGCACACTTTTGGTTTATCATAATTCACCCCTTTGATGACGGAAACGGCAGAATTGGAAGAGCTCTGACAGATATGTTGCTTGCCCGGGCCGAAGGGAGTAGTGAACGTTTTTACAGTATGTCGAGCCAAATATTAGCCGAACGCAATCGATATTATGAAGTATTGCAAAAAGTGCAACATAGTTCAGGCGACATTACCGAATGGCTTGACTGGTTTTTGCATTGCCTTAAAAATGCGATGCTCACCACCGAAAACATCACACAAAAAATATTGAGCAAAGCTGAGTTTTGGAAATTGCACGAACATACACCCATCAATGAACGCCAACGCCTAATACTAAACAAACTCTTGGACGGTTTTGAAGGAAAACTAAAAACCTCAAAATGGGCTAAAATTGTCAAAACCTCTACTGACACCGCTTTACGGGACATAAAAGACTTGGTTGAAAAAGGCATCTTGCAACAAACTGATGAAGGAGGACGAAACGCCAGCTACGAATTAGGAGACATTAAATCTGAATAAACTATTTCTTTCGTGATTTCTCCATTGGATTGCTATTCCACCGCTCGAAATATTTTCCATTCTGATTGAGTATCAAACACCCGCTTATTTCACTTTAAAAAATTAATGCTCCCCATCGTGTGAAGGGGTTCTGTTACCTTTGGAGTCACTGGTAAAAATCCGCAACGCCTGTATTCGACCTGAGTACAGGCGTTTTTTAATATTGGCGTTCTTTGTGTCCGGATTTTTAATTCTCCGGCTGGAGGTTACATTTTGACTACCTTGAAACACCCGGTTGCCGGGCAACCTGGAAAGAGAAGGAGAAATACAGCAGGTTATCCAGGTTGACAATCCGGCCGGACGTTACCTTGTCCGGCCGGATTGAAGTTGATTTTCTTACAGGATTACAACCTTTTTCATAAAATAGGAGGAGCCATAGAAAATCTTCACGACGACTAGTCCGGGAACCGCGGACAGACTGACCGGGAACCGTTGTACCCCTGCCCTGGTCATCCCCTTGTCGGAGGCATAAATTGTCATCCCAGCTGCATTGACACATTCGATGCGCACCGGCGAATCCTGCAGCAGGCTGAAAGATACCGTAAAATTGCCATGGCTGGGGTTTGGCGCGATGTTCAGGTTGAACGAATCGCCGGCAGGCTGACCAATCCCGGATAGCGACGGCACATCCCTTACGCAGCGCAGGTAGTTGTTGATCCTGATGGCATCGCCCTGCGGTCCGTGACCGGTGGGCCAGGCATTGGGATCGCCCTGCTTGGGGTCGCTGCGCTGCGCGCCTGCGCCGTGCACATCCTGCCATAAACTGTTGAAATAGCCCATGGCACGGCCAAAGGCAACATATACGCCAAAACCGCCATGTCCCGAAAAATCGGCATGCGTGGTGGCGGCCCAGTAGCAAGGGTAATCGGGCTGGCTGGCTTCGTTGGTGATGGCAGTACAATGAAATACCGGGTCGATGGCGGGCGAATTTGTGGTTGACGGGGATCGTGAATAATCGATGATGCTCTCCAGCTCCTTGGTGGTTGGCAACCTCCAGTCGCTGTGGCCAAGCCAGCCAGCCGCATTCTTCGACTGCACCCAGGCCAGGGCAGCCTGCCAGTTCATGCCATGACCGCAATCACCCTGGCTCCACATCAGGTGGGTTCGCATATCGGTGACGGTGCTGTCGCCATTATCGACGAAATGGTTTAGCCCGTAACCGGTCGTGCCCCGCACATATAGCGTGAACATCTTGGTATCGGCATTCATCCTTTGCCTTCCGTAGCTCTTGATGCGGCCATCGGCAAAATTTACGCCGAAAACCGAATGGTCGTGGCCCATTACCATGGAGACATATTCGGTGCAGCTCCAGTACTGGGCATCGATGATCCGATCACCGGCCGTGGTATCTCCGTAATGAAACACAAAATAGTTGGTATCGATGAAAGGGGTCAGCAGCGACAGGGAGATCCCGTTCATGACCCCGCTCGGGTCGGTACCGGTAAATTCAATCAGGGAGTAGAGTTCCTTGATGGTCGGCATCCTCCAGTCGGAGTGGCCGCCAAGGGTCAGGGATGACGCCCCGGAAAGAGCATCAACGTAAGTTTTTTTTGCCCCGGGATCGTGCTGCCACATCAGGCCGGTAACCTGGTCGGTGATGGTCCCGTCGCCATTATTCACAAACGACGGGGTGGTCCCGTTATATTGCCCGTAAAAGGGCGCCGAGGGATTTGCCGGGCAGGGAATGACCTGGATGGTATCGTAGCACTTTACCACGTTGGTTCCATTGACGGCCCAGGAACGGGTAATCGTGTCGGTTACCGTAAAGGCGGCCGGAGTGGTGAAGTAGACCGGCGGGGAATTGGGGGTCGGGCCCGGGAAAACGACAACCACATTATAGGTCCCGGAGACCATGTGGGTAAAGTTGAAGGTTGCTGTAAGATACTGGTTGGTCCGGGTGACACTGGCGCCCGGCGCCGGGCCGATATTGACGGAAGCGGCAATGATGGGTCCCGGAGGAGCGGTGGCAGAGTCGAGCACAATCGACACCACCACGCCTGTTGCATTCAGAGGTGAAGAGTTCGGTGAAACGGTGATGATCCCTTGCGACATCACCACAATTGACAAAAATAACAAGGGCATTGAAAGCAGCATTTTTTTCATACGGTTATAGTTGTTTATCATTTCTAGCTTTGCAGATCCAGCCCCGGTGGAAATTTCCCATTATCGCAATTGCCGTCGTTCCCGGATTTATATGTCATTGGATGCTTATAATGGAAAAATCCTGCGATTATTATAAAAGATCCATGCATTCCGTTATTTGCTATTTTTGTTCCCCGCACCTATCGTTTGACAAAACCAAGGTGGAATTATCATGCCCGTAATTACCCTGGAAGGACCCGTCCTTTCGATCAAACAAAAAGAGAAACTTGCCAGGGAATTTACCCAACTTGCCAGTGAAGTCATGAATATCCCGAAAGATGTGTTTGTGGTTTTCATCAAGGAAAACCCCTATGAAAACATGGCCCAGGAGGGCATTCTCATCTCCGGGAAAATAAAAAGTCACTGATTCCTGAAATCCCGGTTGTCGTGCAGGGGCTCCCTCCGTCAGATCCCGGCTTGTTGCGCTACCTGCGTGCGTTATCAAGGAAATCGCCCCGGATAATGTATTCTGAAATCCTGTCCAGTATCAGTTGCAGCAATGCAAAAGGAAAGATCATAACCGTCAGCAGTTTGATGACGGCCGGGATCAGTACCCTTACGATAAACGGAATCAGCATGCGGTAAAGGAAGATCAGGGACCAGGCAATGCCAAGGATGGCAAAAATAATGACCAGGGCGCCCTGCCATACCTCTCTCCAGTATACCCTGCTGAGGATATAGAGTCCCCACAACACCGACGATATGATGAGCAGGTTAATCCCGTCGATCAATATCCGGTTCCCAAACAGATAGAGGTAATCCCTTTTCATCTGTCTCCATTCTATCTTGTCATGCCTGATCTCAAAATAAAATCGTCCCATCGGTTTGTGTTGTTGTTGATGTAAAGATAACACTATTTCCCTCTCTTCCCGCTGCCGTGATTGTCAAACCTTGCCTCCTGCATTGGATTGTGGAACAATATTTGACGGATGGTTTGCATCCTGCAAAAAGGACCATCTTCATCCTGAAAAAAATATTTTCATTTTACCTGCAATAAAACAAAGGGATCCCGTCTACAACATCATGGAAAAGGAACTTCAGAAAAAGTCGCTTGAAAGCTTCTTCCGGAAAGAATACCAGAAACTGGTGAATTTTGTTGGCAGGAACCTGGATGACCGGTTTTTTGAAGCTTCTCCCGAAGACATCGTGCAGGAGGTGGTAATCGGAATGATCGACAAACTGGACCTGGATGTTCAGATCGGCAACCTGACCGCCTATTTTTACCGGTCGGTGAAAAACAAAATCATTGATTACCAGCAGAAAAAACAACGGAATGTGTCGATTGAGCGCTTCACGGACAACAAAAATGAAAATTATTTACTTAATACGATCCACGATGAAACAGTAGCTGAAGAGAGAGATTACATGAACATAGAGCCGGAGATGCTTAAACAGGCCATCGGACAGCTGAGGCCTGACGAACAGGCACTGATCGTGGCAACGGAATTTGAAGGCCAGACCTTTGAATACCTTTCCGAAGAGTGGGATGTCCCGCTGGGGACGCTGCTTTCGCGCAAACACAGGGCTCTTTCAAAATTACACAGGATATTATTAAACAATCAAAAACAATCAACATGAGAAATAGAGAAAACAGATCAGGAAACCGCCGTTTTTGCGGCCGCCCGGGGCACCGGATCGGATGGGTCATCCTGGGAATCATTGGCTTTACCGCATTCGCCTTCCTTTTCGGGGCGGTGGTGATGTGGCTCTGGAACTGGCTGATGCCGGTCATCTTCCACCTTGGCGTAATTACCTACTGGCAGGCTGTCGGCCTGGCGATCCTGGGGCGGCTCCTGTTTGGCAGCCTGCATCACGGCGGGTCGCACAGCCGCGGTCATCACAGGTTCGGCCCGTGGGGACACGGACACAAGATGACCGACGGCAATCACTGCCGCGATCATTCAAACGGTACAAAATGGGGCTATTATGAACAGTACTGGAACGAGGAGGGCGAATCGGCCTTCAACGAATATGTAAAGCGCAAAAACGGCACAACGGTGCAGGAATAGGACACCATGTCAACGCCCCCTTTGAGGGGATGCTGCTAAAAAGCCGGATGATCCTGAAAAATGGATTTTCCGGCTTTTTCAGTGTGGGAATCACTTTGGAAGCACCAGTTCCCTGTTTTTGACAAATGCCGGGTTTTTTGTCAGCCCAATGGCCTTGTCAAAACATTCCAGCGCTTTGTCCTTCCGGTTCAGTCTCAGGTACGATACCCCCATGGCATTCCATACATCCCCGGTGGTATCGGGCGTGATCTTCATATGTTCATAAAAATCATCGATAGCGGCCTGGTTCTTATTCAGGGCCTGTTCCAGCAGGGCGCGGTTTGCATAGCCGTTTTTGGAGGCGGGGTTCAGCTTCAGGGCGAGATTCATATCTTCCAGGGCCAGTCCGGTTTTCCCGGTTGCGGCATAGGCAGCTCCGCGGTTCTGGATTGACTGCTGCTCACCAGGATATACTGCCAGGCATTCGTTGTAATCGGCGATGGCAAGGCTGTAATTCTTATCGGCAAAATAGAGATCGCCACGGTTTATCAGGGCATCCTTTTCCGCTTTGTTCAGTTTGATAGCTTCGGTGAACATCTGAAGCGCATTGTCCTTCTGCCCGGCTTTCTGGTAAAGAACGCCGCGGTTCGTATAGGCTTTGGAGCTGGGCTCCGCCCGGATGGCCTGGTCCCATAATGCAGCGCTGTTTTCCCAGGTGGCGGCCTGCCGGTAGGTTAAGATGACAAGTCCAACCGAAACCAGGATTAGCAGGGCCATGGCCGGGAGTGCAGGCCTCCCTGAAGTCCGGTCAACCCGGCGCTGGAAATAATGGCCCGCGACAAGAAAAAGGCCAATCAGCGGGAGGTAGGTGTAACGGTCGGCCATTACGGCGCTGCCAACGGGATAAAACTGCAGTACCAGCGCCAGGTTCACGATGAAAAACAAACCTGAAAAGATGACCAGCCGGTTCTTGCGGAAGGCAATGAAAAAAAGTACTCCCACGACAATCATCGCCAGTGCAGAGAGGTAATAGATGGCGGGTAATGCAGCATTGATGGCAGGATAGGGATAAAAGGTGCAAAGGTTCAGCGGAACGATGGACTTATACAGGTACATCAGGGTGCCATAAAACCCGAAAAACAGTTTAAAATGGGCCGGGATCAAGGCGGTGTACCGTATGGCGCCGGTCATGGATTGTCCGTACAGGGTCAGGATGCCGAAAACAAGGGAAAGCAGCAGAAAAGGGATCTTTTCAACATAGGCGGTGGCTTTGGAGAGCCTGTTGTAATAGTAATCGATTGCAAGCAGGACAACGGGGAAGATAATGGCGGCGGGTTTTGATAAAAGCGAAAGGATAAAAAGCCCGACCACGGCTGCAAGCCCTGCCAATGTTCTTTTTTCCAGGTATTTAAGGTACCTGATCAGTGCCGCAAGGAAGAAGAAGGTGTACAGCACATCCTTCCGTTCAGCCACCCAGGCGACCGATTCCACATGCAGCGGGTGGATGGCAAAGAGCAGTGCCGTAATAAAAGCCGTCCATCGCTGTTTCCCGGTCAGCAGCCAGGCAAAGTAAAAGACCAGGAGCACGTTAAGCAGGTGCAGCAACAGGTTCACCACATGGTACGAGGTGGCATCCAGCCCCGACACGGCAAAATTGAGGGCCAGCGACAGCATGGTGAGGGGGTGGAAGTTGCCCTGCACCGGTGTCGTCAGGATCGCCCTGAAATTCCCCAGCAGTTTTACGGCACCTGCGGATGTGACATAGTCGCCGTCGTCCCAGTTGACAAAGCCGGCCTTAAAGACCGGGATAAAGGCGACGATGGCGAGGATCACGCAGATAACGGGAAACAGGTACAGTTTTTGGTCATCCGCGGCCGGCGGTTTTATTGCCTGTTTACGTTTCCCCTGTTTTTCATTTTTTTTCTGCATAGACTTTGTTTTTCCAAGTGGTTCAACTTCGCTATTCCGGTGCCTGGCAAAAAAGGGCCCTGCACAGGATGCCCCGGGAACCGGCTTTCGTTGCACTGACATTTTTCATTGGGCCGGATGTAACCTGTCAAAAGTAATAATTTGAACTATTCCTCCAGGATTTACATTGTGTATTCCTTCAATTCATTTTTCACCGGATGAACATCCTGTGAACATTTAAAGTGACACAATCAATCCCTTTGATTTAGTCATTTCAATTAATTATCATATCTTTGCAAAACTGCGATTATTATTTTCGATTCCCACACATTACCCAACCTTATCAAAAACCAATAAATGGCGAGTTCACAAGAGACATACAACAAAAGAGACCAGGAGAAAAAAAGATTAAAAAAACGGCTGGATAAACAGCAAAAAGTCGCAGAGCGAAAGGCCAACTCGCAAAACAGTACCGGTAATATGATTGCCTATGTGGATGAGTACGGGAACATAACCGACACGCCACCCGATCCCGCCAAAAGAAGGATTATTGATGCAGGCAGCATTGAAATCGGCGTTCCCAAAAGAGAGATGATCGAGGTTCCCTCCGTACGCAAAGGCAGGGTTGAATTTTTCAACCATTCAAAGGGTTTTGGCTTTATCAAGGAGACCGATTCCCAGGAGAAATTTTTTGTTCATGTCAACAATGTTACCGAAGAGATCAAAGAGGGCGACATGGTTACCTTTGAGCTCGAACGTGGCTTTAAAGGCATGAGCGCCGTTGGTGTAAAAAAGGGATCATAAAGGTTCCGCCGGCTCAGCCTGCTGAAAACCCTTTACTTTTAACAAAATCCACTTCTCCGGCTCCCCGTTGTCTTTATTCAGGAAGTAGGCATCCCCCTTGTAAATCCTGATTATCCCGGATTGTACTAATTTTGTGATCCTGAAACAAATCTAGCTTTCAAATTATGGAAAGAATACAACTCACGGAACAACTCGGGTTTTCCAGGATTGTTCACGGGCACTGGCGTTTGATGGACTGGAACCTGTCGGCCCGGGAATTACTGAAACTGACCGAACAGGTTATTGAACTCGGCATCACCACCTTTGATCATGCGGATATTTACGGGAATTACAGCTGTGAAGAACGGTTCGGCGAAGCCCTCCGGCTGAAGAGGGAGCTGCGCCCGAATATCGAAATAGTTACCAAGTGCGGCATCAAGCTGCTCTCAGCGAAATTCCCGGAAAGAAAACTGAAACATTACGATTACAGCTTTGATCATATTGTTTCATCCGTTGAGACCTCCCTGGCAAATTTCAACACCGACTACATTGACCTGCTGTTGCTGCACCGTCCGGCTCCGTTCTTTGATCCCGAAGTGGTGGCAAAAGCCTTCGCATACCTTAAAAAAACCGGGAAGGTGCTGCATTTCGGAGTTTCCAACTTCACCCCGTTGCAGTTTGAAATGCTGAATGCCTACCTGGATGAACCGTTGGTAACCAACCAGGTTGAATTGTCGCCGTGGTGCCTTGATCATTTTGACAACGGCAATATCGATTTTTTCCTGAAGAACAAGATCCGGCCGATGGCCTGGTCCCCGCTGGCGGGAGGCCGCCTGTTCAATCCCCGTGATGAAAAGGGGGAGCGTCTCAGCCGCGCCCTGTGGGAAGTGGCCGCAGAGCTGAATCTTGAAACAACCGACAGCGTTATTTACACCTGGCTGCTGAACCACCCGGCCGGCATAATTCCCGTGGCAGGTACCGGCAGCATCGACCGCATCAAAGGCGCTGCCGGGGCAATCGGAAAAACGATGAGCCTGGAGCAGTGGTATAAAATTTACAATGCCTCAACCGGGAGGGATTTGCCCTAACAGCAGGTCAATGTGAAAAAATCTTTGAAGACTGGCGGTACCCCTGCAGGTTTTTATACCATCCGGGATAGGTGGTGCCGGAACTCTCAGCCCATGAATTGAATTTAAGATAGGCGGTATTGACCGCTGTCTTTTCAATGGGATAGCTGAACTTTTCCGCAATGTTCAGCACCCAGGGAAGGTTGTTGACGGTTTTGTAATAGCGGCCCTGTGCAGGCTTGCTGTCATCATTGTCGGTTCCCAGCAATCCCGGGTCGGCTTTGTCGGTTGGCGGATGGTCAGGAAGATGTACCTCGCGCGAACGGTTTCCGTTGATGATGAGAAAGGGGTTGAACGGCGGGATCCCGGCCTGCGCCAGGGTAACAGGGGAGACCAGGGTAATCACGATTTTCAGGGTATCCGGCGTCACATAGGCGGCGCCAGCCTGCGTATTGACGCCTGTCTGGCCCTGGCCGGGTGCGGGGAGCTGGTCAAATGCATCATCCGTGGCAACAATTACCGCCTTGGCTTGTCCCGATTCGGTTTTATTGGCTGAAAGGCTGATGTAGCCATGTTTGAGGCTGGTTCCCGTAACGTTCAGGATTTTGTCGGGGGTCAATGGCAGCTGGATCGCAAACCCGCTGTGATAGGCGGCCCCGATAGCCTCGGTGATGAGGGTGGCATCAATTTCAACTACCTTGTTCTGGGCATTGGTGACCTCATTGAATCGATAGGAGATCACCAGGTCGTTGAAGTCGTAGTCGCCCCGGCCGGGCCAAAGGTCTTCAAACACCAGCGAACCGAAACCGGTCTTCGACGGGGTGTAATTGTTGAAGGCTTTTAACGGGTCGAGGGGGTAATCATCTGAATTATCGGGAATCCCGTCATGGTCCTGGTCAACCACCGAGGTGGCTATCTGCGGCATGTTGTTGGTGTTGACAGAGGAGATCGGGTTGATGGTTAGATAGAGGACACCGTCGTTGAAATCATGGTCCGAACCCTGGTAGGCACCCTGGTCCTCAAAGGTGAAGAGCACCTGCTGGCGCGACACGTCCCGCTGCAGAACCATATGGTTCAGCATGGTCGGGTCGGTTGTGTTGAAGGCTGTTATCGAGTACCATACATCACTGGTTGGTCCGACATAGGTTCCCTTCCCGTTCCAGCCGTGGGGCACCACGACCCAGCCGATCGATTTCCCGGCCGGGAAAATCCCCAGGTGCACCTTGTTGCCCGGGTAGAGGCCTCCCCCGCTGCCATTGTTGCTCAGGTTCGGGAAAATGATATGAATGGTGTCAATAGCGGATGCCGATGCAGGTGGCTGGTTTGTGTGATAGGTAAAGTAACCCAGGCTGTTCATCCATCCTGCACCTTCGGTGATATAGGTCACATAGACATCACTGGTTGCCAGGATGTCAAGATTCTTGGGTACCTGGGCCGTAAACCATTCAGGATGATAGGCCGATTCATTTTTGTATTCAGGCAGGTCAGCATTCAGATCGTTCAGCAGGGTCTGGCTTACCGGGTCGTTTACCGCCATGAGGTTATTCGGCACGCCCTGTGTGTTATAGGTACTCATATACACCCATTTGACTGCATCCGGGCTCAGGATGGCATGGGCCTCCGCCGATTTTTCCGACACCGGCACCGGTGAGGTCCCGCCAAATTGTGCACTGACAACTCCTGCCGTGACCGGGAGTTCCATCTGGCGAATCAGTCCCAGGAAATTATTGAAGACCGTCACCTTTTCCATAGCGGCTGGCAATGCCGTCACGGTATTCCACATGCCATCGCTGCCGGTGATGCCACATGCCAGTGCGACGCCTCCCGAATCGGGGTTGGCGGTATACATGGTAAACCTTACCCCTGTGAGGGGATTGTCCATATTATCCTTCGCGGAGATGGAGACGGTTACATTGGTCGTGGTCGCCCAACCGAAGGTTGCCGGTACCTTCAGGTCGAAGATGCTTGTCGCGACAGGAACGACGGTAGCACTCTGTTTGTGGCAACCGGCGATCAATAACGAAATGATCAGGAATCCCGGAATAATTTTATTCAATGGCAAGGGGCTTGTTAAAAAGGCTGGGAATTTCATGGCATTTTTAACAAAGATACTCCTGTTTTCTCCCCTTTTCAACACGGAACTGAAAGATTCGAAAATATATCTTTAAGCATGATGTGCAATAACCCGTGTTCCATGCACCAGGTGAAGGTTTCCTTACAGCGATCCTGCATATTCCAAACAGATATCCATATTCAGCCGTTGGCGTTTTTTTCGTAATTTTGTGGCCTGATAGATCCCTCAAATTGAAGCAAGTTTTCTTCTTCTCCCTCTTACTGGTTCTGGTTCCCTTTTTTTTACCCGCGCAAACAAATACCGATTTCTGGTTTGCGGCCCCGGAAGTTACCTCTGCCCACGGCGACCAGCCTATCTATTTAAGACTGACCTCCTTCAGCCAGAGCGCCACCGTGGTTATTTCGGAACCGGCCAACACAGCGGCGAATTTTCCGCCGATGACGGTTAATATTCCAGCAAATGCAACGGTTGCCATCGATCTGACACCTTTCAAGGACCAGGTCGAATGCAAGCCGCCGAACACCGCGCTGAACCTTGGGTTATACATCCATTCAGAGCACCCGATAACCGCCTATTATGAAGTGGCCAACACGGTCAACCCCGAAATATTCATCCTCAAGGGGAACAATGCCCTTGGCACCTCCTTTTACATCCCTTCACAGGATGTGCTGTACAATGAAACCTCGCTGAATCCCAAGGCCTGGAATACATTCGACATCATTGCAACGGAGGATAATACAACCGTAACCATCGTGCCAAGAAAGTCCATCGTTGGTCATGGGGCCGGCGTATCGTTCTCCGTTACGCTGAACAAGGGGCAGGTTTACAGTGCCCAGGCTACCGGGCAGCAGGGGGTCGAACACCTGATGGGGTCGGTGGTTACCTCCGATAAGCCGGTGGCCATCACGATGAAGGATGATTCGGACCGGTATCCCGGGCAGATGTGCTATGACCTGACAGGTGACCAGATCGTGCCGGTTTCCATCATCGGAAACGAGTATATTGTCGTCCGCGGAAGTACCAACAGTACCGTGAATGACTGGGTATTTGTCACCGGTACGGTCAGCAATACGCAGGTCAGCGTAAACGGGAGCGTGGCGGCAACGGTCAATGCAGGAGAAACCTATCATTTCAACATGACTGCCGGCAACCTGTGTACATCGGTTCAGGCTGACCATCCCGTTTACCTGCTGCATTTAACCGGCTACGGCTGTGAAACAGGTTCAGCGCTGCTGCCTGCAATCGGCTGTACAGGCTCCACCCAGGTTGCCTTTACCAGGACCACCTCCTATACCTTTGAGATGATCATCCTGACCAAGGCGGGGGCCCAGGGGTTTTTCACCCTCGACGGGAGTTCAACGCTGGTGACCGCGGCCATGTTTTCACCCGTCCCGGGGAATCCTGCCTATGTTTATACGAAGATCACCTTTCCGGTCAGCACCCTGCCGGTGGGGGCCCATATGCTTTCCAACTCCATGGATGTCTTCCACATGGGAATCATCCATACTTATGATGCAGGGCAATCGGGATGTTCATACGGCTATTTTTCAGATTTTGCCAGCCTTAACCTGGGATCCGACCAGCTGGTCTGCGCCGGCACCAATGTCACCTTCGATGCCGGGCCAAACCGGCAGAGTTACGCCTGGTTTTTCAATGGCACTCCCTATGCAACAGGCACACAGACGATCAACGTAAGTAACCCGGGAAGCTATTCCGTAACGGTCGATGATCACGGATGTATATTGTCGGACACAGTGCAGCTTGACAACTACCCCTTCATCACCCCTGTGATAAACGGGATTACAGGTTTTTGCCAGGGTGCGTCGCAGCCAATTAGTGTAACACCGGCATACAGTTCCTATCTCTGGAGCACCGGGGCAACCACCCAGTCGGTCACGGTCAGCGCCACTGGCGATTACAGTGTTACCGTGACCGATAACAACACCTGCAGTCACACCGCTTCCGTTGCCGTCACGGTTCACCCGTTGCCTGTTGTAACACTTGTTCAGCCTGCAACCACCTGTGCAAACCTTCCCCCCTACGCGCTAACCGGTGGCAGCCCGGCCGGGGGTACCTATTCCGGGCCCGGGGTCAATTCAACAACAGGTTTTTTTGATCCCTCTTCGGGTATCGGAGCGCACCTGGTCACCTATACCTACACCGATGCCTTTGGCTGCAGTGCGGCAACCTCCAAAACGCTTACAGTCAACCCCCTGCCAACTGTTCAGCTGGCAGCCCAGCCTTCGGTATGCATCTCGGCCTCTCCCTTTGCGCTCACCGGGGGATCCCCCGCGGGTGGAATCTATTCAGGCCCCGGGGTCAATTCCGGCACCGGCATGTTCACCCCCTCCTCCGGGGCAGGGGCGCACCTGGTCACCTATACCTACACCGACGCCAGCCTTTGCAGCAATACTGCCACCGCCACGCTTACCGTTAACCCGCTTCCCGTCGTTCAGCTGGCAGCCCAGCCATCGGTATGCATCTCGGCTGCTCCCTTTGCGCTAAGCGGGGGTACACCTGTGGGAGGAGTCTATTCTGGACTGGGAGTGAATTCGGGAACCGGCATATTCACCCCCGCTTCCGGTGCAGGATCGCACAATATCATCTACACCTATACCGACCCGAACGGCTGCACAAATGCAGCCATCAAGGCATTGGTCGTCTATGCGCTGCCGGTGATCACCATGCTGGGTCAGGACGGGACCTGTGTTTCCGCCCCGCCCTTCCAGCTTACCTGCGGTTCCCCTGCCGGTGGAACCTATTCCGGGCCGGGTGTCAATTCAGGAACCGGTGTTTTCAACCCGGCGTCAGGGATCGGGCAACATATGATCACCTATACCTACACCGACAGCCATGGTTGTACCAACACCTCCTCCAAGATACTCACCGTATATGCCGCCCCTGATGTACAGATGGCCCCCATGGCACCTGTGTGCATCTCGGCACCACCATTCCTGCTCACAGGCGGGACCCCGGCAGGCGGCATCTATTCGGGAACCGGTGTCAATTCAGGAACCAGCTATTTCGATCCCGCCTCTGGCGCGGGGTCCCATTTGATTTCCTACTCTTATACCGATGGCTTCAACTGCTCGGGCAACGCCTCCGGGGTTATCGTGGTTAACCTGCTTCCCGTGGCCCAGCTGCAGGACCAGGCGGCCTTATGCGCCTCCGATCCTCCATTTGCTTTGACCGGTGGCTCCCCTGCAGGAGGTACCTATTCCGGCACTGGCGTCAACTCCGGCACGGGCTATTTCGATCCGGCTGCAGCCGCCGCTAGCAACCTGATAACCTATACCTATACCGATGCAAACGGATGTTCCGACGCCGCCTCCAAATTACTGGCCGTCAACCCCGTGCCGGTAGTATTGTTTACAGCTCCCGATGAGGCCTGTGTCTCGGCCCCGCCCATACTGTTGAACGGCGGCTCCCCGGCAGGAGGGGTCTATTCCGGGCAGGGGGTCAACTCCGCCACATCCTATTTCGACCCGGCTTCCGGGGCCGGTCCCCACCTGATCACCTATACCTATACCAGTTCCAACAATTGTGTCAGTTCGGCTTTCAAAACAATTACCGTAAACCCGCTACCCTTGGTTCAGCTCATCGGGCAGGATGCCGCCTGCATCTCCACGCCCCCATTCCTGTTAACCTGCGGACTGCCGGCTGGCGGGACATACAGCGGCCCTGGCGTCAACTCCGGTACGGGATATTTCGATCCCTCCTCCGGTACCGGCCCCCACACGATCACCTATACCTATACCGATCCCGCCGGCTGTTCCGGCACCGCCTCCAGAGTCATCAATGTCTATGCATTACCCGCAGTGCAGCTTGCAACACAGCCGTCAGTCTGCATTTCAGCGCCTGCCTTTTCACTCACGGGTGGAACACCGGCCGGAGGCACCTATGCCGGCACCGGCGTTAATCCGGGCACCGGTTTCTTTGATCCTGCAACAGGGGCCGGGAGCTACCTGATCAGCTACCTGTTTACCGATGCAAACGGCTGCAGTAACAGCGCCGGCTCGACGCTTACTGTTAATGCGTTGCCTGTGGTGGCCCTTGCCGATCAGGCAGGGGTTTGTGTCTCAGCCCCGCCATTTCCGCTTACGGGAGGAACCCCGGCAGGAGGCGTCTATTCCGGTCCGGGCGTAAACTCCGTGACATCCTATTTTGACCCGGCCTCGGGCACCGGGGTACATCCTGTAACCTTTACCTGTACCGATGCCCACGGTTGCACCAACGCCGTCACCAAAGACCTTACTGTCAACCCGCTGCCGGCAGTCCAGCTTTCCCCGCAGCCTTCGGTTTGTATAACGGCACCCCCCCTGGCCTTAACCGGGGGAACCCCCACGGGAGGCACCTATTCCGGTCAGGGAGTCATCCCTGCTACGGGGATCTTCAACCCCTCCTCCGGGGCAGGCAGTCACCCGATCACCTATACTTATGCCGATGGCAACAGTTGCGCCGGTTCGGCAACCTCTACGCTAACCGTTATCCCGCTGCCGCTGCCCACGGGAACCGTGAGCGGGCCCGGGCTGGTATGTGAAGCAGCCCGGAATATTCCCGTTCTGCTCAGTGGTGCCGACCCGCTGGCAACCTCCTTCAACTGGGAAATCAGCCCGGCGAATGCGGGAACCATCACCGGAAACACGGCGTCAGCATCGATTTCATTCAACCCTGGTTTTTCAGGAGTTTCCACCATCAGGTTCAGCCCGGTCAGCAATTGCGGGACTGGAAACTTTTCGGGATACACAACCATATCGGTCAATCCAGTTCCCCCAGTCACCCTTCAATCGTGCATCGACCCGGTTACCACCCGGGGTGCCAAACCCTTCCGGCTGAAAGGAGGTCTGCCTGCCGGGGGCATTTACAGTATCGACGGGACACAGCTGCCCACCGGCATCCTCGACCCTTCGACCCTCAGCGCCAGTCCCCCCGATCACGTCATCTCCTATACCTATACCAACGTGTTTAATTGCGTGGTCAGCAAAACCCAGACTTTAAAGGTTAACAACAGTTCAAACTTCGCATGTAAAAACATCCTGACCGATATCCGTGACCTGAGCACTTACCCTACCTTTGAAATTGTGACCGGTGCGATTCACCGCTGCTGGATGTCGGTTAACCTGAATTACGGCGCTTACATCACCGACAAGGTCGCCCAAACCGACAACTGCACCGCCGAGAAATACTGCCAGGGGAACGATGCTGCAAAATGTACCGAAGCGGGAGGGTTTTACCAGTGGGACGAACTGATGACCTACCTGCCCGCCGACAATGCCTCCGCCGAAGGAGAACAGGGATTATGCCCCCCCGAATGGCATGTTGCCACCGAGGCCGAATGGACGGAACTGATCAGCTATTACCTGGGTCCCGGGCTCGCAGGCTGGACGATTTCCGACCCCATTCCCCCCGAAGGATTTCATGCTAAAACCCGGGGAGTTTTATATCAGAATTTTTCATGGGATTTCCTCCCTCCCGGACTTTCAGCCTCCCTTTTCTGGACCTCTACGGTAAGTCCAGCAGGCGACTCCCGGATATTCAGCCACGGTGTGAACGGGATCAGTCCAAGTGTTTCAAAATACTCCTCGCTACGGAGCAATGCCTTCCCTGTTAGATGTGTGAAGGATTGAGATTATACCTTTAAAAGTTAATGCAGGAATGCGGGAATGCAGGAATGCGGGAATGTTGGAATGCAGGAATGCAGGAATGCAGGAATGCTGGAATGCAGGAATGCAGGAATGCGGGAATGCAGGAATGCAGACAATGCAGACTCTCGCCAGGCTCCTTGCCGGGTTTCACGGGGTGATGGGCTGTGGCCCGACAACGGCAGTTTAGGCCGGCGTTCGTGCGGACCACTGCGGAACCTACATTTATTCGGTTCCTGACGTGGAAAAATGGTTTGATGAATTAAGAAAGAAAAAGTAGCGGAGGAGGAACTGTCCTTTGCTGCCTCCCGGCCAGGTTCATTCACTGATGGTGAAGGTTCTCCTGACATCTTTTGTCCCTACGTACCAGTAAAATTTACCGGGACGAAGGAATTTTATCGGGACCCTGTATTCCCTGATCCCGGGTTTGATCCCCCTCCAGAATACCATCTTATCCTGCACTTCCGAATAGATGTAAAAATTGGTAAAGGAATCGGTTTTCTGTTTCCAGTTGAATAAAATATCATCCTTCCTGGTTAAGGCAATCCCGTCGGCCGGATCAACAAGTTCAATGACCTCCGGTGCCGTTTCAACAGGATTATCAACGGCAGGGAGAACAGTAGTGCTTTCATGCTGCGGAGGCGCAGGGGTCCTGATACCGGTGGTTTCCGCAGGTTGTTCCTCCTGGGTAACAGGATCGGGATGAAACGAAGAGCGGTGATTAAAAACAAAGACCGAAATCCCGACGAACGCGATAAAGATGGCGCCCCAGACAAAATATCCTGATTTTGGGAGATGGATTTTTTTCTTCTCAGGTAAAATCTCGGGAACCACCGTAAATTTCTTCTCATATTCGAGTTTTCCCGCTTCACTCATCATCTCGGGAAAGGTCTTCATGAGCCTGTATTTCCTGGCAAACTCGCGGTCGTCGCCAAGCCTGGCCTCAAAACTCCTGACCTCCGCATCGGAAAGATTCCCCAGCAGGTATTTTTCAATAAGATCGTTGTCAACGGGGTCGAGGCTCATTCAGCTTGGATAACAGGAATCTCGCCTGGATTTATGAAGCGATTTCCCATTCCAAAGGTACTAAAATGATATCAACCTGCGCTAAATCCCTGGCAGGAAAAATTTTGTGAAATCGAAAAGCCGCCGATCCTCTATTGGCGGTGTATTCCCAACTCTTAGTTGATGCGGGTCAGGGAAGATGGATTGTGAAATTTCTGCAGCACACCAACCCGCGTTTCAACAAGGACGGCATGCGCCAGGGAGAATTCATTGTCTAGCTCCCCGGCAGTCTCCAGGAAGATACGGTTGTATCCCCCGATGGAGGCAATTAAGGTATCTAACCGGTTGGCCTTCCCGATCCAGATATACTGCTGGTTCCTTTCTCCCGCAAAGTCAAGGCTCAGTTTCCCGATCCTGCAGCTGTCGGCATGAAATAGCCTTACCTGCTTGCCCCGGAGAGAAAGGTCCTTCAGGTTCAATCCGATTATATGGACCTTCGAACAATTTTCCAGGAGAAGCGCATGAATTACAGGTAGCGTAATCCTGACCGGTTCATCAGAGGCTTTAAGTCTCCGCAGGCATAACCTTGATTGACCATTTCCCGAATCAGACCAGCTGCAGCTCCACACCCGGGGATCGGAAAGGACATTCAGCTGCTCTCCTCCCGCAATGTTGATGACCGTGGTGCCATCACCGGTGATGGATAACCCGTTGACCGGGATAGGATAACTTATTTTCCGGCTTTCCGGGATTTGATGGCGCGACTGTGCAAAACGGGGGCTCCTGCCCTGCCGGTAGCTGTTGATGGCCGAAGCGGCAAGCCAGCCCAGGAGGAGTATCCAGCCTGTTGCCAGGCA
>SESG01008302.1_pt1 | contig 93737 bp, 78 predicted proteins | sample 3171421 | NCBI WGS metagenome assembly SESG01 (sample SAMN10866946, study PRJNA518727) | freshwater metagenome | biome: subpolar coniferous forest; feature: holomictic lake; material: water; isolation source: holomictic Lake 227, 6 m and 8 m depth | place: Canada: near Kenora, Ontario | collected...
TATGAAAGATATTAAATTTAACTATTATTTAATTAAGCTAAGTCCTTCAAGCGCTGAGCTATCTCCAGGGCTCATCATCAGGCATTTTTGAAACAATACCTTGGCTTCGCGTAGCTTTCCCAGTTTGTAGTTGGTCCAGGCATACATGATGGCCGAATCATAATCGAAGGGAAAGAGGTTGACAACCTTTTCGAAATACTTCAGCGCATCGTTATAGTCGGCCTTATTATAGTAAATATATGCAAGACGGTAATTGGCGGTGGTATATTGCGGGTCAATGGCCAGGATTTCCAGGTATTTTTTAATCACCTGGTCCCAGTTTCCCAATGATGACTCCGGGTTGATAAACCCAAGCTTCGGCTCAATAGCGTATGGTTTCAACGCAATCGCTTTGTTGTAATAGCCGATAGATTCTGTATGTAAGCCTGATTGATAACATAGCCATCCCAGGCGTATATTCAGCTCGTAGGAGTTCTCTTCATAGACCGCCTTAAGCACTTCAACAGCTTTTTTATGTTCTGTTTTTTTATCAAGCGCATAACTTTCAGAAAAAGCCTGGATGAGTAATTTGTTGTCCTGGGCTTTGATTGTATTGACGATGAACAGTGTGAACAGAATAGCCACTGTGATACGGATATTGCTTTTTAGAAATTCCATGTAATACCTCCTATGATATTTTGGTTTTTATATTTTCTGTTTGTTATTACGTAATTTGATGCATCAGTATACTGAAGTGTCTGACTCTCTTTTCTATATTGAATATACATCAACGACAACATTAAGTGATTTATTGGGAATCCAAGGATGGCAATTTCATCACGACCCCGGATATGATCAGGGATATTGTATGCGATAAATCCATTGTTGTATGAATAATTGGTCATATTCCCCAGGCTGGTGTTTGCTTCAATCCATAGAACGGGTAGCACTTTAATCCCGAGGGACTGCTTAAAGACAAATTGGGATGTTGTTGCTTTAACAGGATTGGTGCTGTATTGTTCAAAAGCAGGTGTTTCACTTTGAAACCAGGAAACTCCGCTAAACCCATATAAACGTTGATTTCCAAAAGGATCGTAAGAAACTGATATTCCAAGAATTTTCTGTTTCAGGTCGTTGAGGTCAGAAATGCTTCCATAGGCCTGTATATTAAAGATCCCCAAGGTTTTACCTACCGCTAGTGACAGGACATAATTGCTGTAGTTCTGCTTGTATTTTGGATATTGATAGGAATAGGTATACCTCAGGCTTTGCAAGGTGTCGAAGCCGGGATTGGCCCAATACCAGGTAGTATCCCATTGAAATTCAAATCGAAAACTCTCAGCCTTTGCAGAAATGTAATGAAAAGCCGGGATGATTGTCCAGCCTCTACCAGGACAAATCTCTGCCCGTGCATAATATTCATTCTGACGAAAATGATAAAAGCCTGAAGTGTCAATCAATGTGTTAACAGAATCAAAAGTGTTGAATTGAATATCCTTGCGAAAAGTAATGTCCATATTGGAAAAGCCCTGGTAAAGCGACATCCAATTATTCAACCTAAGATTAATTCCCAGGTGACTGTATTTACTCTGATCATACAGGCTTTTTTCTCCGTAAATCTTTCCGGGACCAATCAACAGATCTTTATCATTAACCTTTAAATTATCAGAAAAAGAGGGGCCAGTTTCAAAATTCAGGCTTTCAACAAATTTGGGTTTCCGGATTTTTGCTTCTGCTCGTTGTTCAGGTGTCAATTGTAAGGCAATTCGATCAGCCTCAGCATTTCTGCCAGTGTATAAATAAGCCCAGTATAGGTATTGGAGGGAATACTGATCGCCGGAATTCAGTTGGACAGCCTTCTCGAATGAAGATGCAGATTTCCTGTAATTTCCTTTCTGAAACCAGGCAGTTCCCAAACGAGCATGAAGATAATAGTAGTCGAAACCGCTTTTCAGTGCCTCCCGGTTGAATTTGATGAGGGAGTCCCATTTTTGCTCGGTATACAAACGGTAAGAGATTTCGTCGGTTTCCCTGAAATTCCGTTCCTGGGCTTCTGCCTTAATGTATGCAATACACACCATAAAGATCCCCAAAGATATCTGCAGTATATGGTTCTTGATTGTGAACATAATTCGCCAATTTCGCATAGCCTATTTTTCAGGGACCTGTTTTACTTCTATCCGTTCTTTATGATTAAGAATTGTAAACCCGGAGATTATGTCATCGGAGATTTGAATCTCAAAACAAATTTTCTTCACAACAAATTTCCCCAATCGCGTTTCCACCTGTGACTGTAATTGAATCCTGCTTTTGTCCAGTCCTTCGTCCAGATTGAGATATGTAAGCTTAAAATCATTGTATACAAAACGGAAGAATGGTGCAACAAAGTCCTGCAACACCAGCAATGCCTTGTTTGTCAATTCGTAAGGTGGCATAGAGTCATTGACTTGCATTCCCTTGTAAAAGCCGAGTAATAATTTAAAATGCGCAAGGTAAAAAGTGAAGAGCAATGAACGGCGATTCCCTTCAAAATGAGTGAAATAAAAGACACTGCCATCATTTTTGAAATAGGCTTTGGAGCGTGAAGTATGACTATAAATAAAGGTGTTGTTTAAGATATCCGTCTGAATCTCCCATTCGAATTTCTGACCTTTCCGGCTTTCAGGACTCACAACCTCAAAACGAAGTTTTTGTCCTGGCATGAAATTAAAAGTTTTGACAAGTGTACTGTCATGGCTCAGGTTGCTGACCACCTGGTCTTTTTTTGGCTTGTGATAGGATTTAAAACTAAAGTTTCCCTTCTCATGAAGCATGTAAATTCCCAAAGGATAGTCAAGCGTCTTCGATCCAATATGTGGCGTCGCCTGGAGTTGAAAATGAATATGAGGTTGGGGTGAACGACCCGAATTCCCGGCACTGGCAAGCACGGCTCCACGGTATACGAAATCACCCTTATTGACTTTCAGACTATACTGTTTGAGATGTGAAATTTTAGAATAAAGACCTTCTGTATGTTTGATAATGATTGTGTTTCCCCAATTCTGACTGGTGTTTACTTCACCGATGGCATTGTCTTCCACGTGATCAACAACTTCGATCACCCAACCATCTGCAGGGGCAAGTATGGGTTTGTCAAAACAATAATAATCTTCCAGCTTCGTCCCCGAATCTGCAAATGGCCTGTTGTTTTCATCATAAATCTCAAAATCCCATGCATGCCGCCAGTCAGCCTGATGGGTATGCTCCCCGTCATGAGCCTGTGTCACAACCCATTCCCCGAAAAACGGAAGGAAAATCGGGAAATATCCGGTGTTCTTAAACCTTGATTTGTTGTTGGTCTGGGTATACAGGTTTTTTTCAGGAGAATATTGCTGGAAAAGTACCAATTCAGGTTTTAATACTGACTTTTCTCTGAACTTCATGACATACAAGAAAATGATCACGACCACATTAAACGGCAGCGCAAAGATTGACAGTTGGTAGACACTGAGTAAAACACTTGTGCTGGTAATCAGAAATGAAGTCAGCGGCGTAAGTAAGATAACCCACAAAAAGGAATAGCGGGAGGCAACAACGAAAAATCCACCCAAAGCAATGGCTGATAAAATAAAATTAAAGCCTATATAAGAATAATTCAGTTGGTTAAAGTCTAAACCAACAAAATGGTAATATAAAAAAGCTGAGTAAAAGCCTGTAAGTGACAAGAGGAAGGCAATCCTGGAATGAATCAACAAGCCAATGGTGATTAAAAGACCCGGAAACAAATGATATTGAAAAAAGATAGCTCCCATTGACCGAAAGTAGATTCCCAGCGACCAGGGAAGGTCTAAGTCATTAAACATGTTGTAAATGTTGACCATCGTCTGTCCGCCCATAGCATACATCTCATTAAGTTGGTAAATCCCTCTTTCAGAGACCAATAACTGTGTAAATTGACGTGATGAGAGGGTGACCATCCAAAAGGCGAACAAGAATGGAAGACTTAAATAGGGTAAGGCATATTTTCCGATTACTCCTTCCAGGGTAATTGTAATGAACAAAGTCGTCAAGGACGCAAATCCAAGGACCAGGAAAAACTCCGGGCTAGGCTGAAAAAACAGACCCAATCCCAGGCCAACAAGCAAAGAGTTAAATCCATAATATCCTGCCCTGATGTTGTGACGGTTAAAGCCGATGAGATACGCCAGTATGTTAGAGATAAGTACGCTGATTAAACCGCTTACACCGGCCCACAAGTCAAAAAAGGAGACCATCATCAGCAACAAGCCAAATACCAGGTTGTTGCTGAAATAGATCTGCGTATAGCTATTAACAATGCTATAAAAGAAATGTGGGTACAGTTTATTAAGCTTTTGCATCGACAAATTTTTACAATTGGGCAAAACCAGGTCTAAAGATCAAATTCCTTTAAATGATCAGGTTTTCTTTCAAGATTCGTCAACGATTCCATGGTCTCATGCTGACGGATCAGGTGTACTTTCCTTTCAGTATCGATCATCACCACATTGGGTCTGAGTGTAATAAATTGCATCCATTGGGTCATATTATAGGCACCTACACTGTGAATCACAAATTTGTCGCCTTTGTTAAGCAGGGGCAGGCTAACATTGTCGCGAATCACGTCGATATTCATGCACAAAGGACCATATAACATCGTGTCTTCTGCATATTGTGTAAAGGCTTGGGCAGGAGTGATCTTATGCTCATACCAGAATGCAGTAAAAAGGATGTTCACCCCAACATCAATGATCGTGATCCGTTTGCCCTGCGAAGTTCTTTTGTTGGCAATGACACTTCCAGCCAGGTAGGCTGCGTCATCAATCAAAGCACGTCCGGTTTCCAGGATCAGCAGTGGCATCTCATCGCGGCTAAAATTGGCATTTAGCAGGCTGGTGGTTATGGCTTCAGCAAATTCGTTGAATCCTGGATTGGTGTCCTGACCAGGGAGATAGGAGCCTCTGAGTGTGTTTTTGGAAGCAAAACCACCACCCATGTCGATATACCTGATGGCATGGTTAAACTTTTGTTGAATATTGATCGCAAGATCGGCAAGCTTCGAAGCGGCAACGCCATAGGCAGCAGGTGTCAGCATAAATGTCCCGATATGGGTATGAAGTCCCATCAGGTCAAGCTTGCCATTGCGAAGTATTTTATTGACGGCATCCCAAGCCTGCCCGTTTTCATAATTGAAGCCAAAACGGTCCCACATCGGGTAAATCCCCGTATCCATGTTAACACGGATAGCCACTTTTGGCCTAATGTTCAGTCGTTCGGCCAATTCCATGATGAGGTAGAGTTCGTCGAGATGATCGATATGAATCAGAGACTCATTCTTGATCGCCTGAACCAGGTCAGCCTCGATTTTATCAGGCCCGTTAAAAATGATTTTATTTCCGGGAACTCCATTGTTTAAGGCTTTGTTGTATTCGAAACCTGAAACAACTTCTGCCCACGAACCTTCCTGGTGAAAGACGTTACAGACTGCATCAAGGTAATTTGTCTTATACGACCAGGCAAACTGTACCTTCGGATAGCGCGTGGTAAAGGCTTTTCGGGCTTTCTGGTAAGTGCTGCGTATCGTTTGCTCTGAGATCACAAACAGGGGAGAGCCATATTGGTCCATGAGATCACTCACAGCTACTCCATCGATATGTGTCATTGGCATATATTCAGTTCTGACGCCAAATTTGTTGGGAATCCCGCCTTCAAGCCGCGTGATGACAGGACGTTCGTATGCTTTCTTTTCTCCTTTTATTATAGGGTTCATCAGTCTTCCTTAAGATTAAAATGTTTGAATTGTTGTATTGTTTGTGCAGTCACATTTATAATTCACCATGTATGGAGATCTTTTCAAAATCAGACCGGTCCACAATCATGTCATAGGAATAGCGAATAAACATCTTACCTATTTCATAACTGTCAAAGGGAATTACTTCATTGCCAAGGGCAAGGTTTACCAGGGCTTCAGGAATGTTCTGTCCAACCCCTACAGCCAGGTATATCCAGGCCGGAATGCGGGGGTTTATCTCCAGGATATAAAATTCGTTGTCCTGTGCTTTGATAAGTTCCAGCTCAAAGGCACCACGCCACTGAGTCTGCTGGATGAATTTCTTCGTAAGCGCCATAATTTTATTGTCATCAACAGTAATGCCACCCCAGGCTTTCCCTTTGTCGGTGATGTACTGCTTTCTCATGGCAACTGCTGCAATGGTATTGCCTTTCCCATCACCCAGGCCAGTCACATTGAACTCAGTCCCTTCAACATATTTCTGGATGATAATCGGCAATCCCCATTTCCCGGCAATTTTGTTGAAATAGTTCTTGGCCTGTTCTGCATCATAGGCAATGCCTGCATCATAGAACTTCCCCTTGACCACGATAGGATAGCCAAATTCACTCCCAAGATTGGGGATGTCATACGTTGAATTGATTGCTTTGCCTTCAGGGACATTTAGTCCATATCGCTCCCCAAAATCACTAAGATTGAATTTCTGCCGCTCTTCAAACTGTTCAATGGTTGGGAGAAAGGTGTGGATGCCCATGTTTTTCAAACGGCCTTCAAGCTTCATGAACGAAAAAAGTTCTGCATCGAAATTCGGGATGATTACGTCGAGATGTTCCTGTTCATGAATGTATTCCAAACGCTGCATCAGGATGTCCATTCCAGTGGAAGGGTAGGGGATCATATACGTTTTGTCGACCAGGTCGTGCATATAAATACCCGGTTCCAGCGACTCATAGGCAAATCCAATGATCCTGACATCGAATGACTTAGCCTCTCTCAAGGCACGGATCACAGAGATTCCCGGCCCTGGACTGTCGATCGCATTTAAAGCAGTAACCCCGATTGTGAGCTTAAGCTTCATGAGTCTCCCTTTCGATTAAGTTATTGAACTCTAATTGTTTGATGAAATCAAAATAGTCCTTCTCGAAGGTAGTTTCGTCAGTCTTATAGTTAATAAGCATTTCCCTGGAGATTTCTTCAAAATGCTTGTCTTCATTGATCATGTGGATCATCTCAATGCCAATTGGATTCACTGAAAAGCTCTCACCCGTTGCAGGGTTGAACACAAAACCTGATTCACTGATCGCAATATTTGATTTTAATTTCATTATTTCCGCTTTTATTAATGCTAAACGACAAAAGTAGGTTTTTGAATACCTTCTTCAAAAATACTTTCACCCAGAATAGTAAAATTAATCAACTAACAGCGCTTTTTTATCACCCGCTATTTATTGTAATTTTGAGACGCTGATTTTATATTCTAATTGTATCCATGAATATTACCGTTTATAAACACTATTTATTTTCTGAGATTTGAATCTGAAAAGAAACGCTATTGCAGATCAGCTCAAAGGGCTGGCTGTACTGTTTATGGTCCAGGTTCATCTCATGGAGCTTTTTGCCAATCAGGATGTTTATGCAAGTGCCCTGGGTAAAATTTCACTTTTCCTGGGCGGACCAACTGCGGCCCCTGTTTTTATGGGGGTGATGGGGTATTTCATTGCCGCTTCTTCAAAATCGTTATTTCAAGCCTTGTATAGGGGCGTCAAACTTATTTTCCTGGGGCTGTTATTAAATGTAGGGATCAACCTTCATCTTATGAAACATATTATAGATGTAGGTTTAGACCTAAGCCCTTTGGAATTTATTTTTGGTGTCGACATCTTATTCCTGGCAGGATTTAGTGTGATCATTATTTCAATTCTAAAAAGCTTGTTTCGTAAGAATGTCTGGCTTTTTGGCGGAAGCCTTTTATTGACCCTTATAATCTCATCCTTTACAAACACGCTTCATCCTAATATTTATTTCTGGAAATTTGTCATTGCTTGTTTTTATGGTAATTACACCTGGTCATATTTCCCCTTATTGCCTTGGCTCGCTTATCCCCTTGCCGGCTTTATCGTGTTTCTGCTAAAGGATCACATTGAGATTATCATGCGAAACAAAAAGTTCAGATTGGCTTTTGTATTGATCGCTTCTGTTATGGTATTGAGCACATTTAGCCAGGCTTTTACCATTACATATAAGCTGCCACAGTATTATCATCATGATGGTTTGTTTTTTTTATGGACCATGGTATTTTTGTCATTATATACCCTGGTGTTGAAATTCTTAATTATAATTCCTGTTCTTGAGCCAATAATGAAATATATCAGCTGGATTGGCAAAAACGTAACTTCCTTTTATGTGATACAATGGCTTTTGATTGGGATTATTGCCACACCCATTTATAAGACGCAATCCATTTGGCAGTTGCATGCCTGGTACCTGATCATTATACTCATCGCAGCCCTCATGACATATGCATGGAATTATTATATAAAAAGAGATCCCACTGATGTCCTTTAATCTACACACGCTAAAACTTAAAATGCAATGATAAAAAAACTACTGTTTTTCATGTTTACCCTGTCATTGTTTGCTTTCGACATTCCCAGCGCCGGCAATCTTGTTGGGATTTCAACTTCTTATGGCGATATCACAATCCGTCTATATGATAAGACTCCTTTACACCGTGATAATTTTCTAAAATTGGCCGGGGAGAAATATTTTGACAACACCTTGTTTCACAGGGTAATCCAGAATTTTGTCATCCAGGGCGGGGATCCTGATTCAAAGACCGCCAAACCCGGCCAAATGCTGGGTGATGGTGGACCAAGCTATACGATCCCTTTCGAATATGTGCCTGAATACTATCACAAAAGGGGAGCTGTTGGGATGGGAAGGGAAAATGATGACATCAACCCGTCTATGGCTTCTGCAGGTTCTCAGTTTTATATTGTCCAGGGAAAGAAATTTACGGAGGCAAGCCTGGATACCGTTTATAAAAAGGTAATAAAACATCATAAAAATGCGCAAAACTGGACTTTGTCTAAAGATCAGCGAAAGGCATACACCACCAGTGGGGGGATTCCGCACCTTGACGGTTTTTATACCGTTTTTGGAGAAGTGATCAGCGGGATGGATGTTGTGGATAAAATCGCTGCCGTTAAAAAAGACAGCAACGACAGACCATTGGTCGATATTCCTATGAAAGTTTTTTTGAAGAAATAGGAGAACAAGTTCAGGAAAGGCTTTTGGTCATCAAAAGAATGTTCCGTCCGGATTCTCTTTGGTAGCTGATGTCATCCATGATGGTTCGGATCAGGTGTATTCCTACACCTCCAATGCTGCGTTCGTCGGCAGGTTTTTCGAGTTCAAGCTTGCTGTCGTATTCTAAAATATTGAACGGACCGGCATCATCCGTAATTTTCACTTGTATCGTTGTGGAGTTATGATGGATTTCTATGTCGATATAATGCTCCTGATTGTCATCATAACCGAACTTAATAGTATTGGTGATCAGTTCCTCCAGAACAAGGTTTAACTGAAGCTTAAGCTTCATTTGAATGGAGGCTTTTTCTGAAAATTCATCAAGCGCCTGACTAATGTCGTCGAGGGCTGAAATTTGATTTGGAACTTTAAAACAATGTGTTTCCAAGACAGACGGAGTTTTTAATAAAAACTGCTAATAAACAAGGTGAACAAGCCAAACAAAAGTAGGATAATTTTCTCAAATCAAAAACTAAATTGCAAGGCATTCGGCTCCTGTCCGTATTGATGGACACGGAGGGATGATCAACATATCTGTTCCAGGACTTTCAATATGGAGCTCATGGAAGTTTGCAAATGAATTTCTATTGTTAAAGTTAGTTTGAAATCACTGTCGAACTGTTTTTTTTTCTAAGTTTGATTTCATTTTTTTTTGTCATGAAATACACATTAATCCTAATTTATTTTCTTGTTTTGGTAAGTCTTGGACTTTCTTCTTGTAAGAATGATTCCGGCAAGAATAAAATATATAAAATAGGACTGATCAGCGGCTTGGGAGGTTTCAATGATAAAAGTTTCAACCACTCAGCCATGGAGGGTTTTTCCAGGGCAAAAGGCGCTTTCTTTTTTACAGCCGAATCGCGCGAAAGTTCTTCAGAGGCTGACTTTAAAACCAATATTGACTATTTTGCAAGCAATGACTTTGATCTTATCATCTGTTTGGGATATTCAATGAGTGGAGCCGTTAAGGCTGCATCTTCTACTTACCCCAAAACCGATTTTCTCCTGATCGATTATGCCTATCCAAACGTACCGTCAAATGTGACGTGTGTAACTTTTGCCGTTGACCAGGTTAGTTTTCCAGCTGGAGTGCTAGCCGCCTACTGGGCAAACCTGAAAGATCCTGACAATCCTGTAGCTGGATATATCGCCGGTCCAGAAACTTTGATCATGAACCAGTTTGCGTTAAGCTATATTAATGGAATTGAATATTTTAACAACAAATACAAGGAAAATGTGAGCCATGAAGGCCTTTTCACCAGCAGCTATGCAGATTCCTTGCTTGGAGAACAGGCTGCCAACACCTTGATCAATACAAAAGGGGTGGATGTCATTTATACCTTTGCAGGCATAACTGGAAAAGGGGCCCTGACTGTAGCCAAAGCACAACACAAATGGGGGATCGGTGTGGATGTAGATCAATATATATCACTGCCTGAAGTAAATGACATCCTGCTATCGTCATGCATGAAAAGGCTCGACATCGCGGTTTATGATGTCATTGCAAATTACCTCGTCGAGCTTTTCCCAGGAGGGAAAAGCAGGAATATTATTTTGGATGACAATGGCGTTTGCCTGGCACCTTATCATGATTTTGAGGGACAGGTCCCTGACAGTATCAAGCTTTTGTTAAACCAGGTTCAGGTTGATATCATCAATGGAACTTTATCTACAGGCTGGAAATAAATATGTTAGGCATACTAGATATGACATCTTCGGCGAAACCCTTATTCTTTAATCAAATCGTAAAAAAAAATTTGGAGACTCCCTGATACTTCTTATATTTGATAACATTTTAAACCCTGAAAAACATATGTCTCAGTTTTTAAGCATACCCGAAGAGATCTTTCTCCTGGCAATTGAAGATAATGGCGGAATCAGTCCACACAGCAAGGCTTTGGATGCTGTTCTGGCAAGTGCCGTATTGATGGACCTTGCCATCAGAAATAGGATAGACTCTGATTTGGAATACCTGATCCCGGTTCGTAACGAAGCTTGTAGCGATTTGTTTCTGGATGAAGCTTTGCACATAATTTTTGAAAGCACTGAAAAGAAATCTCCGGCTTATTGGGTAGCCAGGCTCGGCATGCGGGCTGATGAGTTCAAAGAGATGCTGATCTCAAGCCTCGTGGTTAAAAGAATTCTCAAGGTTGAAAACCAAAAAGTACTTTGGCTTTTCTCAAGTCGTAAATACCCCGTTGTTGGAGATACTGAGCTGAAAGAGGTTAAAACCAGAATTCGTGATCTTGTCTTTAGCAATGCATTGCCTGACCTTCAGGATATGGCTATTGTAAGCCTGATCCATTATGGAAATATGGAATCCCTGGTCTTTAGTGATGCTGAGATTATTGGCAATAAAGCCAGGATTGAACAAATTGCCCGTATGGACCTCATCGGCCAGTCAATTTCGAAAGCACTTCATGAGTTAGCGCCTGGTTTCCATCTTTCTGCCAAAGCAAAAGAAATGCTCGGCGTAAAAACACCGCAGGAGAAATTGGATCAACTCGTTGAAGAAGTTAAGATCAAATACCATATCACCAAGGACTCTGATTTACCGGATTGGTTACAAAAGGGGACTGCCCAGTACCATAAAACACTTGAATTCATTGAACAAACCGGGACAAACGACATTTATTACCACCATGTCAAAGGAGAGTATTTCCTGAAATCAAGATCATCAGCCTTTTCAATGTAATATTTAGCTATTCAATATATGGACCTTAAGGAAACAAAAGTCGACAACATCTCAATCTATTCCATTTCAGGCAAGCTCGATGCTAGCAATGCAGACGAATTTCAGGAGAAAATGGTCAGCGCTGCTAAAGCAGGGCAGGACCGTTTTGTCTTTAACATGGAAGGCTTGGATTATATCTCCAGTTCAGGTCTGAGAGCATTTCTGGCCATCAGCAAAGCCATCCCTGGTTCAGGTTTTGTGAGGTTTTATAACATTAAAGACCAGGTTTTGGAAGTGTTCACAATTTCTGGATTTAACACGATCTTTCAGATCTTTGAAGACAGAGACGACGCCCTGATGTTGTAATGCTTAACGTCGCTTTATTTGGCCCGCCAGGTGCGGGAAAAGGAACTCAATCTGAGAACCTGATCAAGAAATACAATCTGTTTTATATCTCTACCGGGGATTTGCTCCGGAAGGAGATTGCTGAACAAACCCATCTCGGTTTGGAAGCCAAAGAGATGATTGCCTCCGGAGGTCTTGTCCCTGACGAGATCATCGTTCAGATCATCGAAAATACCATTACCGAAAATCCGGAAGCTAATGGATTCTTGTTTGACGGTTTTCCCAGGACATACATCCAGGCCTATATCCTGGAAGGACTGATGCTAAAGCTAAACACTTCTCTTAACTGCCTGATCAGCATCGGGGTTCCAGAAGAAGACTCAGTGGCACGACTCTTAAACCGAGGAGTCACTTCAGGCCGCTCCGACGATAATGAGAAGGTGATCCGCACCAGGCTTCGTGAGTATTCAGAGAAAACAATGCCTGTGATGCAATACTACAGAGACAAAGGCATCTTTTATGAAGTCGACGGGAGAAAACCTATTGATGAAGTTGGTGTCGATATTGTGAAGGTTATTGAGCAGGAACTAAGTCAGAAGTTATTCAATATTGTTTTGTTCGGTTATCCCGGTTCCGGGCGGGGTTCCCAGGGCCTCGCCCTGGCGAAAGCTTATGGACTGGAATATGTGGCAACCGGTTATATGCTCGACGAGGAAGTCCACAAACAATCAGATATCGGCAAAAGAGTTTCGGCTCTTTATGAAAACGGACAGCTGGTCCCTGATGAGATCGTGGTACAGCTGATCGAAAAGAAACTGATGAATTCCAAAAATGTCAAAGGGTTTATCTTCAAAGGATTTCCCCGGACTTTGGTTCAATCCTACATCCTGGACGGTTTGTTGTTAAAAAATGGTTCCTTTATCTCTCAGATCGTAGAAATCGAAGTCCCAACCCTGGAACTCATCCGCCGCCTCGACGAACGCAGCAAGACCGATCGCTGCATGCCTTATGATACGAGCACAGCCAAAATCGTTCACCGCCTGCATGAGCATGAAATCAAAACGATTCCTGTTATTGACAAGTACAAACAGCTTCATGACGTGAAAAAGATCAACGGCGTGGGTGACTTCGGCCAGGTGTTTCAGCGGATCTCGCTGGAAATTGAAAAGGGATTTAAGAATATGCGGTAGTTGTTTCTCACGGAAATAAAAAAAAACAGTGAAAATCCGTGCCCAACTCCGTATTCTCCGTGTGAAACACTTCTTCCTGCTTCTGCTTTTTACACCAAGCCTTGTTGTTGCCCAAAATATAGACAAATCGTTGCAGGTTAGCAGCCTCTTTGAATCTTATCATTATGATGAAGCCCTGGTTTTAACCAATCAGCTTTTGTCGCAGGATAGCATGAATGCGAATCTTATCCTGCTGAAATCTAAGATTTTGGCTTCATTCAACAAAAACACTGAAGCCGTAAATATCCTTCAGAAACACTATAAATATGATTCCACCAACCTGAAAGTATTGGGCAGTTTGATTGAATACTCAAACCAGGGAGGGGAAACAGAGAAAGCTTGCGGTTTTGCAAGGAAACGACTCAGCCTGGCACCTGATAACAGGTATTTTAGTTTTCAACTTGCCAATCTGTACTATCAGCTTGAAAAGTATCGCAAAGGATTGGATATACTCCTACCATTATATTCGAAAGACAGCCTGAATATCTCATTGATAAAGCAAATCACGAATGGATTACTGGAAATCAACAAAGCGGATTCTGCCATATTATTTTGCAAAAAGATATTAAGAATATTGCCGGATGATCCATGGACAACCAACAAACTAGCGAATATCTACATCAGGATTAATGCGATAAACAAGGGTATTCTGCTCACAGATAATTTCATCCGAAAGGATTCGGCTAATATTGCCATTTTAAAATCCAATGCCTATCTGAATTATCTTGCCAAAGACTACGACAGAGCTATTCTCAGGTTCAAACGTTCCTTTACACTGGGTGATACCACACGCTTCTCCTATAAATATACAGCAATGTCTTATTATAGGCTGGAGCTCTATGATACGGCCTTCATCTATATGAAGACAACCTATGAAATGGATACCACTGAAAATGAGATCCTGTTTTATTTTGGGGTTTGTGCAGGAAAAAATTATCGTCATGAAGAAGGACTTAAACTACTAAACAAGGTATTGGTGCGTCAGAAGTCGGCTGAGCAGTTTGTATCCTTGGTTTGTATTGAAAGCGCTGCATTATACAACGACATGATGAAGCCGGATACCGCCTTAGCCTTTTTGAACAAGGCTTATGAAAGGAATCCGACCAATATTGATATTCTGTTCCGCTTGGGTTATCAGTATGATCTGTATATGCAAAATCCAAAAGAGGCACTAATCTATTACCACCAGTATATGCAATTAAGCGATGACGAGCGAAAAAACAAAGTCACAGTGAAGAAGGCTGGCGAAGTGAATATGTCTTTGTATGAGTATGCGCAAAACCGGGTGGGGGAACTCGAGAAAAAGTAACATTTCTGTTCCCATTAATTCTGCAATCTGAATTTGTAATTCGCAATTTGTTTCACACTGAAATCCACGGAGGACTAAACGTAGTTGCACTGTTTTGGTATAAAGTCCAATTTTCAATAGTGAATGATTGGAGATTGTTATGTGATCATTCCCTTTTATTTCAGTCGCTGATTGAATATGACTTCCCGATTGTCGGGTTTTTACATAACCAAGATTCTTGATCTTCTGAACCAATTCCTCACCCGAAACATCAATGTGCCTGGATCGCGATATTCCAACCAAACCCTATAAAATTATACATGAAATGTTTTTTTTCCCAGAACATGAATAAACTGTATTTTTAGCAATTGAAAAAGACTTAAAATTATTGTATCACCTAATCAATTCATTATGAAGAAAGTTTACTTTTTGTTTTTCGTGTTGGTTCTGGCCGCTATTCAGCTAAAAGCACAAACCACGTTGTATTCCAATGGTTTTGAAACCTATACTGTAGGTGGAAAAATCGCTCAACAGGCAGGAGCACCCTGGACTACCTGGTCAAATGCTCCGGGAGGCGCAGAGGATGCCGCCATTTCCTCAACACAGGCCTACAACTCAACGAAGTCAATTTATGTAGTCAATGCCAATGACCTTGTGCTTAAACTGGGTGGCAAAATTACAGGACGTTATGCCTTCAGCTGGCGCATGTATGTTGAGTCAGGAAAGTGTGGTTATTTTAATATGCTCAATAGCTTTGCTTCGACCAACAGCATTTGGGCTTTACAGGCTTATATTTACAATGACTCAATTTATATGGATGCCGGTGGTGCTGCTGTTGTCAAAACGACTTTTACTGCAAATTCATGGCATTATTTTAAGGTTATCGTTGACCTCGACGATGATTTCGCTACAGTTTATATGGACAGCGTTGAATCTGTCAGTTATAAATGGAGCTCAGGAACCGGCGGAAACGGGACTTTATTGAAAATGGATGCCGTTAATTTCTATGGCTGGAATGGTGCAAGCGCACCTTCTCCAACAACCTATACCACTTCAGGTTATTTTGTCGACGATGTAAAATTAGATTCTATTTCTGCACCCCAGGCACCATCAAATCTGACTGCCATCTATACGAATCCAGATATCGCTGTTGCCTGGACCGCCCCGACAACTCCGCCAGATCATTATAAATTGAGCCGTAACGGGAAAGTCATTCTTTCCACTACTGCACTGAGTTTTACTGACCTTGCACCATGGGCGAATACTTACATTTATGCCGTTAGGGCAGCTTACGCTGGCGAGGGATATTCCCATAGTTCAAATCCTGACACAGCTACAGTTCCCGGTGGTGTTGAACGTAACCTCGTCCTATTTGAAGGAGGTACAGGAACCTGGTGTACCTATTGTCCTGGTGCTGCCATGGGTTTGCGCGACCTGATCGAAGTCAATAATAAAAAAGCCGTTGCCATTGAATATCATTCAGGCGCTGCATCAGGCGATATTTATGAAATCCCGGTAGCAGTGGAACGTATCAACTTCTACGGCATTACCGGCTTCCCTACTGAAATTGCTGACGGTGTTCTTTATGCTGTGGGCGGCAGCGCAACAGCTACCCAATACCCAACATACCTGGGCATGTATAATGAAAGAACTTCAACACCCTCTTTCCATAATATCAGCTGTTCAATCGTTCCTGTTTCTTTTGAAAATTATCAGGCAACCATCACCATCACCGAATCGTTTAAAGCTTTTGCAAACGGCTTGAAACTGCAAGCAGCACTCACCGAGTCAAACATCCCCGAAGTATGGCAAAACCAAACCGAGTTGGATTATGTTTGTCGTGGCATGTATCCTGATGAATTGGGCACTAACCTTGATTTTTCTACCACAAACACACAGTCTGTTACACTGAATTTTTCAACAACAGGCTTTGTTAAAAATAATTGTGAGTTTGTTGTCTTTGTGCAGCACACCAATACAAAACTCGTTACTCAGACTTTAAAAGTCGACATCTCCAGTATTGTAGGAATGGAAGAGCTTCAAGGTCAGAAACTCAGTATCTATCCTAATCCTGCCAGCGATTATGTCCAGGTTTTAAGCAACGGTAAAGGAGACCTCAATATTTATGACATGACAGGCAAATTGGTTTTGTCTTCCAAAATCAACAGTCCAACTGAAGTTATTGATATTTCAAAACTGAGTAAAGGAATCTATATCCTCAGAACAATAAATGGAGACAAGGTTTTTACTGAAAAACTTGTTGTTGAATAATCAAACAAGCAATTATTTAAAAAGGCACTCTTTTGTGGGTGCCTTTTTTTTTATCTTTAAAATCAACTTTTTGTAAAAGAAAGTGTCTAACAAAAGTTGAACTTTTGAAAAATTGTGTTGAAATTGAAAATTATCAATCTGCAAATACCTAAAGCATTGATTAATAGGTGCTTGCGAAAACAGCTTATACGATTCACTTAAGTTTAGAACTACGAATAAAACATATACAATAGATTCATGGGAAAACACTTGGGAAATACACAGATTAACGGTATGATTATTATTGTCCTACTGATAGTTGGCTGTACAAAAAAAGTGATTCAGCCCATTGAAAAAGGAGGCATAACTACACAACAAAACCATTTGTGGCAGCCCATTGATCCTTCAGATATCCCTGTTTCAAAGAAACAGAAAATGCCGATTCCAAGCGAATTCAGGACTTATTTCCTCAATACGAAACTTATGAGGCAATCTCTTTCGAATACCATGTTTATCTCCAAAGGCGAGAAAAATGAAACTCCGATTATTGAACTCCCTTCTCCTGAGGGTGTTATGATGAAATACAAGCTCACAGAAACTGCAACCGTGGACAAAGCACTGCTCGAGAAATATCCTCAACTTCTTACCTACAGCGGAAAAGGTGTCGACGATGCCTCCTCGACAGCCAGGCTCGATTTTATGCCTGGTGGATTTCATGCCTATATTTTGTCTACCAAAGGCTCTGTGATCATTCGTCCTTGTGCAGAAGGAGATACCATTCATTATTATGTCTACTACAAACAGTTTTCAGGAGAAGTGAAAAAGCCTTTTGAAGTCAGCCCAGATACGATACCACAAAGAAAATAAACCATTTAACAAAGCAGATCCATGAGAAAACCATTACTTTTTGTTTTATTAAGTTTCCTGACAATCTCCTTCCTTGGAGTATTTGCACAGACTAATTCAAATCCCTGGCAAAAAATTAGTGCAAGTAGTGCTGAATTCAGGAAAAAGGCAGACCCATGGGCCCGCACATACCTGGCTTATCATTTGTCAATTTCTGAAATGCAAGGACTTTTAAAGCAAGCGTCGATGCAAGGATTGGTATCAAAGAATGCATCATTGGTATTTTATCTTCCCATGCCAAACGGTGGGTTTTCTTCATTTTTCCTGACAGAATCACCGGTGATGGAAAAGGGATTATCAAGTGCATTTCCTCAGATAAAAACCTATTCGGGAAGAGGTATTGAAGATCCCAGCGCCAGCCTGCGATGCGATATTACTCCATTTGGATTTCATGCGATGATGATCTCAACAGGCGGTACGGTCTTCGTAGATCCTGTGGATCTGAACACTTCATCCGATTATGTCGTCTATTGGAAAAAGGATGCTTTACACCAGGGCTTTGGCCAGGTATGCCTGGTTGAAGAAAATGAGGAAATACCTGCTTTTAAGTCACCTGCTTCTGTCAATGACGTATCGATTGGAGGACTTGTTCGGAATTATCGCTTAGCCCTTGCCTGTACCGGGGAATATGCTGCCTATTTTGGAGGAACAATGATTGGTGCCTTGTCAGGGATGGTCACCACGATGAATCGTGTCAATGGCGTTTATGAGCGTGAATTAGGCATTCATATGACCATGGTCGACAATGACACCTTGTTGATATTTACCAACGCGGTTACCGATGGATTCTCTAACACCAACGGCTCGACTTTATTGGGGCAGAATCAGACCAAGTGTACCAGCCTGATTGGGGCGGCAAATTATGACATCGGGCATGTCTTTAGCACAGGCGGTGGTGGTATTGCGGGTTTGGGCGTCGTTTGTACCGACAACCAAAAAGCCAGGGGCGTTACGGGCTCAACAGATCCGATAGGAGATGCTTATGATATTGATTATGTGGCTCATGAAATGGGGCATCAGTTTGGCGCCAACCATACTTTTAATTCCACAGTCGGATCTTGTAGTGGAAACAGATCCTCCATCGCGGCCTACGAGCCCGGAAGCGCCAGTACCATCATGGGATATGCCGGTATTTGCGGTAACCAGGATTTACAACCCCATTCAGATGATTATTTTCATACCAAGAGTTTTGATGAGATCACTACTTACATCCAGAATGATGCCGGAAACAGCTGTCCTGTTATCGACACAACCTCAAATCATGCACCTGTAATTACAGAAATTCCTGCCAATTTCATCATTCCTAAAAGCACCCCATTCAGGCTTACTGCCGCAGCAACTGATCCTGAAGGAGATTCTCTGACCTATTGCTGGGAGGAATTCGACCGGGGTAATGCAGCAAACTGGAATGCCCCAGTTGGCAATGTGCCCATATTCAGGTCTTTCAATCCAAAACACACAGGTACGCGCTTGTTTCCCAAGCTTGAAAACATATTGACGAATACGGTCACAATTGGTGAAATCATGGCTTCTTATGCACGTGTCCTCAACTTCCGCTGTGTAGTAAGGGATAACGTCAACGACGGTGCAGGAGTTATTTATAACTCAAGCCCGGTGCAGGTTACAATATCAGCTGCCGCAGGGCCCTTTGCCGTATTATCCCCCGACACTGCTGGCATTTCATGGTTACAGGGTGCCGTAGATACTGTAACATGGGCTGTTAGCGGAAGCGATACGATGCCTGTAAACACTCCTTTAGTAAATGTGCTGTTGTCACTGGATGGTGGTTATACTTTCCCCATCGTCCTGGGAACTGCTGTACCAAATAATGGCGCTTACAGTTTTGTCGTGCCTTCTGTTTATACAACCCAGGCAAGGGTAATGGTAGAAGGAGCCGGGAATATCTTTTTCGACATCAACAACCATGATTTCAGGATATGGAATGGCTTAGGAATTGCATCGCTTTCAAGCCATGGGAATCTGAGTCTTAACCCAAATCCCAGTAATGGCATGGTTCATCTAACTCTCGAAAATACCGACAAGGGTGACCAGCAGATCAGTGTATTCGACCTTAGTGGTTCACTGTTGTTAAGCAGTCACAAAATTAAAGGAAGCAGGATTTTTCAGGATGACCTGGATCTTAGTAGCCTGGCAGCCGGTGTTTATTTTGTGCAGGTCCAGGGAAATGAAAACAGATCTGTACAAAAAATCATCAAACAATAGCGTAACCTACCAGGCCTTATTCTATAGACAACTCACCTGTATGCTTGATCCTGTCGAGCCCAATGTCATTCATGGCTTTGGGATCACCCAGGGGTTCGAGATGTGTCATGATTGTTGACGGACCAATAAAGAGGGCCGTCAGATCCGATTCAATTTCTTCCACAAGGTCATGTCCTTGTTTTATTGACCATTCAGATGGAACGAGCACATGCAACGAAATAAAGATTCGTTGCCCGGCCTGCCGTGTCATCAGGGAATGATAACAGATGCCTTTTTTCTCATATTCAGTGAGTTTCTCGCGGATTTTCTCCCGTTCAGCCAAAGGAATAGCAGTATCCAGGAGGCCATCAGTAGATTTTTTTAACAGTACAAATCCAAAATAAACAATATTGGCTGCTACAAGGATAGCCACAATCGGGTCAAGGATCAGAATGCCGGTAAGTTTAACAAGTCCGATACCACCAAGAACACCCGCAGAAGTCCAGACATCTGTCATCAGGTGCTTCCCGTCTGCCTCCAGAGTAATTGAATTCCGCTTGGCCCCGGTTCTGAGTAAAACAATAGCAACGACAAGGTTGATCAGCGAAGCTAATACTGAAATTAACAATCCTAAACTCAAATTCTCAAGAGGCATAGGATGTAACAAGCGCGGAATTGCTGTCCAGACAATACTAAAAGCTGCAACGGTAATCAGACCACCTTCAATGGCACTGGAGAAATACTCAGCCTTGGAATGACCAAAGGCGTGTTCTTCATCAGCCGGCTTTTCTGCGATATGCAACATAATAAGCGCAACGACAGCCGCAACGAGATTAACGCATGACTCCATGGCATCAGACAACAATCCGATTGAATCTGTCATTTGCCATGCCAGCGTTTTCAAGCCGATGGTTGCAACCGCCGCAGCAATTGATAGATAAATGAATTTCTTAAGTGAAGGCGCTACCGTTGACATTGGCGTATTTTTCACAAATTTAGTGATTTTAAGTTGCGCCCGACTTTGTCAGGGGAATGATGCATTGTTGTATATTTGTTATTTAGTATAATGGATCAACCTATTCAACCACCCGAATTTAGCTTTCACGATTTTCACTTCGACACCTCATTGGAAGAAGGCATAGATGCGCTGGGTTACAGCACCCCAACACCAGTCCAATTCCAGTCGATCCCAATACTTTTGGAAGGCCACGACCTGATCGCTTCTGCACAGACAGGAACTGGAAAAACGGCCGCGTTTCTTCTACCCGTAATTCAGAAAATCATCGCCAGGCCCAGCCCTGGAAAGATCCGTGCTTTGATTATCGTCCCTACCAGGGAGTTAGCCATCCAGATCGACAGGATCATGGAAGGATTGTCGTATTTTACGCCCGTTAGCTCTATTGCTGTGTATGGAGGCAGCGATGGAAATGCTTTTGCACGTGAACAAATCGCCCTCACCCAGGGAGCTGATATGGTGATCTGTACGCCGGGCCGACTGATTGCACATCTCATGATGGGTTATGTGAAATTCGACGGCCTGGAGTTCCTGGTACTCGATGAGGCTGACCGGATGCTGGATATGGGATTTTATGAGGATATCATGGGGATCATTGATCAGTTGCCGTCAGAAAGGCAAACCATGTTGTTTTCAGCAACGATGCCTCATAAAATAAAGGTATTGACCAAAAAGATTCAACGACATCCCAAAGAAGTCTCTATTATGATGTCGAAACCTGCTGAGAAAGTACTTCAGGTGGCTTATGTCGTTTATGAGAACCAGAAAGTCCCGCTATTAAAGCACCTTATTCATAGCAAAGAGTTAAGAAGTATCCTTATCTTTTGTTCCACAAAACAGATGACCAAAGACCTGGCAGCAGCCTTAAAAAGAGCGGGCCTACAAGTCGACGAAATTCATTCAGATCTCGAACAAAGCCAGCGCGAAATCGTCTTCAGGAAGTTTAAAAACAAACTAACACCGGTTTTAGTTGCCACTGATGTGATGGCACGAGGGATCGACATTGAAGACATTGACCTTATTGTAAATTACGATGTACCTCACGATGGTGAAAGCTATATCCACCGTATCGGCCGCACAGCCAGGGCGCAGTCTGATGGCGTTGCCATCACACTCATCAACGAAAAGGACCAGGCCAAGTTTGCTGCAATTGAAGAACTTCTGCAAAAGACCGTTCACAAGGCAGTGGTGCCTGAAAACTTTGGCCAGACTCCTGCTTATGAACCAATGAAAAAAGGGAGAGGCGGTGATAATAGAGGGAGAAAAGGAACTGGGGGAAAAGGAAGAGCAGGGGATAGAGGACGAAAAGGTGAAGGGGGAAGGGCGAGATAAAATTTAATCAATCTGGCATTCTCTCATTCCTTCAACATTATATGTATTTTATTTCTTGTTCCTATCCTGAGGTTTTGACAAAGCTGCTAAAATTTTCCTGCCACGTCCGCGCAATGAAACCGGGCATTCTTCCATGGCGAACTCCAGAACATCAATGAGTTCACGCTTAAGATCCGGTTCCTGATTACAGAATTTCTTTATCACCTCTGCCGCATAGATTCGGGTTGCAGGTTTTACCTTCGAGTCGGCAAGCCAGTCGAAACACTGGCTGATCAATGAACCCGGCTCTTCCAGTATATTCAGGTCAATCTTTTGTGCCAGAACTTGCAAATAATTCCGCCTTATTCCCTCCGTTTTAGACTCCAGGATGTTAGTTATGATTTCTTCCAGATAAGGAATCATTACATCTGGTTTTTCGAGGCAATAGATCTGTATGGCCCTTGCAGCACGCATCCCGGCAGGGTAGGGCTGATTAAAACTCATCTGCACCAATGACCCAAAGAGTTCCGGATTCTTGTCGACAGCATCACAGATTAAATCGGCGATAACGCGGCTGCTGTCGGTATTCAGCAACTTCAAAAGTTCGTTTTCTTTGAGTGATTCAGGCATATTCACTGTAAGCAGCTTTTTCGTAAAAATATTCAGTCACCCGCAATACTATCTCCAACAACACTGTCATTCTTCGGTAAAACCGTATGACAAGTGTAATTCTTCTTGGGCTTAAAGTCCGGTTTAGGGAAACGGACTCGTAAATCTTTGAAATTTTCATCCGCCATGACTTTCTCCATAAACAGCCCGAAGATCGGTAATGCTGTCTTACAGCCTTCTCCCAGCTCAGAAGTCTTGAAATGAATACTTCTGCTTTCTCCGCCTGACCATGCTCCCCCGACCAGATGTGGCGTCACCCCTACAAACCAGCCATCGCTGTGGTTGGATGAGGTGCCGGTTTTTCCGCCATAATCGGTATTGTGGTTAAAGATCTTGTATTCCCATAAAGCTTGTGTCGTGCCGCCTGGCTCTGTGAGTCCGGCCAAAAGCATCTGCTGCATATAAAAGGCAGTTTCAGGACTAAGTGCTTCGACTTTCTTTTCATGATTTTCATAAATGACCTTCCCATTCATGTCTTCAATGCGCGTCACCAATACAGGATCCGTTTTATAACCTCCATTGACAATCGTGCAATAAGCATCAACCAATTCAAGCAGGGAAACATCACTGGATCCCAGGCAGACTGATGGCACATCCTGAAGCTCTGTTTGTATGCCCATCTTATGTGCATATTCTATCACTTTTTTCCAGCCTATTTCTTTAGTCAGCTGAACTGCGATAGCGTTGATGGAACGTGCAAAGCCATGCTTTAGGGTGACCTCCCTGCCACTGAAGGTCCAATCTGCATTTTTGGGAGACCAGCTCATCTTTTCGCCATTTTCCATATAGTTTATGGTGACAGCCTGGTCAATCTTTGTGTCGCAGGGCGCATAACCATTGTCGATGGCGGCTGTATATACAAAAGCCTTAAAAGTAGAGCCGGGCTGACGTTTCGACTGTGCAACATGATCAAACTTGAAATGCTTGTGGTTGATGCCGCCGACCCAGGCTTTGACAAATCCATTTCCCGGGTCCATCACCACAAAACCGGCATGCAGAAAATGCTGATAAAAACGAATAGAATCCATGAAACTCAATGTCGTGTCTTCATCGCCGTTCCAGGTGAATACCCTCATCTTATGTGGCAAGTTCAGATAGTAATTGATAGAATCCACAGAGTCTTTGTATTTCTTCTGTAATCCATGGAAAAATCGAGTGTCACGGGCAATATTCTCTATATATCCTGGAATCTCAACGCCACTTTTATCTGACCAGGGATTGGATCCCTGCCAATGCTGGTAAAAACGTTTTTGCTGGCGTTTCATATGGTTTTTTACAGCCAAGTCAGCATATTCCTGCAGCCGCGAATCGATGGTACAATATATCTTAAGACCATCAGCATATAGATCTATCCCATTTTCCTTGAGCCAGGGTTTGAGGTAAGAACTTACGGCATCACGCACATAATTCGACTCATCTTCTCCTGGCTCTAAGGTGCTGAGGGTAATCTTTAAGGGTAAAGCTGACAGGGAATCTTGCGCGTGTTGGTCAATCAGTGCTGCCTTTAACATCTGGCCAAAAACGACATTACGTCTTTCAAGTGCCCGTTCAGGGAAATTTACAGGACTGTAGTAGCTGGGTGCTTTCAACATCCCGATTAGTAAAGCATAATCCTCAGCGTGCAAGTCTTCAGGATTTTTGTTGAAATAGGTCTTTGCTGCTGTCTTCAACCCAAATGAACGATTTCCAAGGTCGACAGTATTACAATATAATGTCAGGATCTCATTTTTAGAATAAAATAACTCCAATTTAAGAGCAGCAGTCCATTCTTTGGTCTTATAAAGCAGTGTTTGTAATCCGGGGATCATACCCAACAACCCGGTAGAGTAATCGGACCTGGTTTTAAACAGGTTCTTGACAAGCTGTTGGGTTAAAGTACTCCCCCCGCGCTTTTCTCCTTTTGCCATATAGTAAAATACCGAGAGTGATGCTTTCAGATCAATGCCCAGATGCGTGTAAAAACGGGCATCTTCGGTCGCAATCAAGGCTTTGATGAAATCAGGAGGAATTTCTTCAAATTTAAGGGGCTGACGATTCTCATCAAAATATCTGGCAAGGAGTTTCCCATCTGCAGAATATAACTCCGAAGTGAGCTTCATATCAGGCTTGTATAAAGTCCCAATCCTGGGTGACTTGCCAAAAAGCCAAAATAGGTTAATGTCGACAATAAAAAGCAGGAAGAAAAATGCGACAAAGAAATTGAGAAATCTCCAGCTGAGCTTATAATACCATTTCCATTCACGAGGTATGACGAAGAACTTTTTTGACTTGTAAAAGAAATATCTGCAGAACCAGTACAGAAACACCAAAAGCTCAATTAAATAAGGCTTACAGAGAAAAAATATTCTTTGAAAAATGTAAATTATTTTGTCTGAAAGCCATCGAAGGGCCATAAGTGCTAGTTTTTATCAGATGTCATTCTGTGCAAAAATAATTGAAATCACGTAGCTTCGAATTATAGGTAAGCGCTTACCTTATAGGTAATATATCCGAAGACTTCATGAATAAGATCATCATAGATCTCCAGGGCTTTTGCCTGTGGCATGAGCATATGATTTAAATCAAAATGCCGCATGCCCGCAACTGGATTGGTGGGATAGGGGGCGCATTTCAGTCCTTCTTTGTCGAAACATCCCATCGATCTCTTCATGTGGACTGCAGAGGTTATTAGCAAAAACCGATGCGCTGCTTTGTCTTTTTTGAGAATTTGTACGCAATTGACTGCATTCTCATGTGTGTTCTTTGAAAGCGAATCTACCAGGATATCAGCGTCGGAAACGCCAATAAGTAAAAGGTAATCTCGCGACAAGCTTGCTTCCTGCCAGCTTCTGTTAATTAAATTACCACTTCCGCCGGAGATAAGTATCTTTTTGATTTTCTTCTGTTTATATAAAGAAATAGCCTGAAAAATACGATCTGTATTGTAGCGGAAAATGAGGCGTTTTAGCGCCTTATCCGACTGTACCATCCCACCACCTAAAACGATGCCAACATCATATGGCTTGAGTGTGTCAGGTTCTTTTTGAATAGGCATCTCCCATTTTCGTGTCAATTCACTGGCAAGAAATTCATTAGAAAACAAAATTCCGAAGAGCAGAGACATCCAAAGAAAAATAGTTTTTCTCTTCTTCTTTTTAGTCACCAGGCCATACAACAACATGCTAAAGATCCAAACAAGAGGATTCAGTAAAAGGCCGATTACCTTGGAAAGGATGAAAAACATCTTAGAAATTTTTAATAAAACCCCGCTCTTTTTCGTAGGAACATTTCAGTCCCGATAAGCGCAATAATCAACAACAACACCCAAACCAGGTTCACCAGGTCGTTGAATCGTTTCTGGATAAATGACACGCTTTTAATATCACCTCTCTGTTTTAGTAGCTCAGTCAGATTCTTCATATCAGCAGGATAGATCATTTTTCCGCCATGTTTCTGTGCCATAGAAAACAGCATATTGTGATCTGCAATTGTATTCAGGCTTTCGATATTCTGAGCTGTTACACTAAATTGACCGCTTTGCTGGAAAACTTTGTCTCCAACCTTGACCTTTGCAATAAACTTATAATTGCCATTTGGGAAAGTACCTGCATTTAACTGGTAGGCATTGCCCGAACGTGCAAAATTATATGGGAAGGTCTTGTTGTCTTCATTGGTGACGACCATCTCAACCTCCGGCTCACTGATCAGCTCATAAGTCTGGTTATAAACCTCTGCATTAAAAGTCACGGCTTCGTTTTCCAGGTAATTGTGCTGAAAAGATACCCTGAAATAATTTTTGTCAAGATGAACACTGAGATATTGAATACATTTGGCAATCAGCTCATTAAAAGCTTCATGATTGTTTTTAGCCGCGAAGTCAGCCAGTTTCCACCGCCAGATCCCTTCTCCGGTAATGACCCCGGTCTTTTTTGTAAGCTCCTGGTTAAAGAGGATCAGTGGCCTGTCAGTTTCAACACCATTGATGCTCTGAGTCAGGAATAGGTTCGCCGAAGGCTGTGTTTTGTAAATCCCAAACGGGCAGTTTAAAGGGGGGAATTCGTTGATTAGCTTTCTGGTTTCTTCACTCAGCGTAAATAATGCAAATTCTTTTCTAAAAAAAGGCTGGCTCTCAGTAGCACCAAACTTGTCCATCGTAATGGAAACGCCCGCATGTAATGCATTCAGTGCGGGAAGGTTTGTTCTTGAGCCAATAATGTACAATAGGGGAATTCCTGCGTCTACCGCTTTCTGAATCAGCTGGCTTGCTGGATTGTCATTAGCAGGCAGCTGATGAAGGATGATGAGATCATATTTTGTAGGGGACTCAATGAAGTCATAAATATTGAAGGCACTGACTTCGTAATTGAAATTGCTTTCGAGTGCGGATTTAATAGCTGCGATATCAGGATGAGGTGCAGCGCCAAGGATAAGGACCTTTTCCCTGGATTCTTTAACTTCAACAAAAATATCCCTGGAATTATTGCTCACGGTAATTTCACCGGGTAAACTGCTCACCGTAATATGATAATGCTGTATCCCGCTTTCTTTGGCTTCCAGTTGCAAAGGAAGGGTTTGTATAAAGCGGTCGGAATTTATTCTGACAGTTTGCGTATAGAGGTTTTGATTTTCCCTGGAAAGCGTGACAGTGGCCGTATTCCCCTTTAACTGGTTGGCCTGTAAAAGAATCTCTACTGGGAATTTATTTCCCAAATAAACAACTTTGTTATAATTCACCTTTGCCACCAGCAAGTCCTTTTGCGCCATGGTGTCACCAAGGGCAATTGTATAAATAGGAAATTTCAATTTTTCTGAAGTATACAAGGGATTGTTTCCCTTGTTATAAATCCCGTCGGTAGCCATGATAAGCGCACCCACATTTCTTCCTGAATAACGGGCAATCACCTCATCTAAAAAACCTGAAATGTCTGTTTGTTTGTCAGCAAAACTAACACGGGCCGGTTCAATAAGTTTGTCGCCGAAATTGTATGTCTTTACCTCAAATGAATTGCCCAGTTCTGATTCAAGCTGATCAAAAAGCTTAGGGTATTCCTTGCGATAAAACGCTGAGTCTTTATTCAACAAAACAGAACTGCTGTTGTCCTGTGCCAGGATCACGATGGGTTCTTCTACAGTCTTTTTGCTGATCTTCAGCAAAGGCGACAATAGAAGGAAACTGATCAGTGTGACTGACAAGAATCTAAGTGCCATTAAAACATAAGAGAGCGGCTTATCAAATTCATTGTTCTTGTTTTTATAATATAAAAGCAAGGAGAAAGCAGCTCCTGTCGCGAAACAGAAAATAATAAACCAGAAAGGATATTCTGTGACGAGTTTCAAGGCAGTGGACTATGCTTGGAGGGATCAGGTGGTCATTCCACCGCAAACGGTGAGGACTTGTCCTGTTACATAAGAAGACAATTCAGAGGCAAAAAACAAGGCGACATCAGCCACATCTTCCGGTTTACCGGAACGTCTCAGCGGGATGTCTTTTATCCACATTTCCTTAACTTCATCGGTCAGCTTTGCTGTCATCTCGGTTTCAATAAAACCAGGCGCAATGGCATTACAGCGAATATTCCGGGATCCAAGCTCCTGGGCCACTGATTTGGTGAAACCAATTAAACCAGCCTTGGATGCACTGTAGTTCGACTGCCCGGCATTGCCTTCAACACCGACAACAGAACTCATATTAACGATAGAACCTGAACGTTGTTTTAACATCACCCGCTGAACCGCTTTGGTGAGGTTGAAAATTGACTTCAGGTTGACTTTAATTACCAGGTCCCAATCATCTTCTGTCATTCGCATCAATAGGTTGTCGCGGGTAATCCCGGCATTGTTGACCAAAACATCGATGCGACCAAACTCGGCAACAACATCCTCAATGAGTTTATCGCTGTCATTGAATGAACTTGCATCTGAAGCAAAGGCTTTGGCTTTAATTCCAAAACCCTCAAGTTCAGCAACCAATGCGCTGGTGTTGTCATCCAGTCTTAAGTCAGAAATGGCAATATTCGCGCCTTGAGATGCGAATTTCAAGGCGATGGCTTTGCCAATTCCACGGGCACCACCAGTGATCAGCGCTGTTTTATTTTCTAATAGCTTCATAGGTTTTTCTAAGTTTTTAGATTTCAAAAGTAACAAATTCTTAATACATGCTTAAATCCAACGGATCAAGCTTAAATCCTGCCGGTGGGGTAACAATGAATTCTTAGGGAAGATCCTGAAGGCAAAATCATAAACACCACTCTTCCCAACAGGGATCTCACAATAAAAAGTGACATGAGAGCCATTTATATCTTTTCTTTCAAGCTCCTGCCGCAATCCAATAGTCTTAACCTCATCATTGATCTTTGTCCCTAAAATAACTTCAATTCCGATATCTTCAGCTTTAAGCTCATTTACATCTATAACAATCTCAGCAATAAAAGGTTCTCCAAGTTGCAAAGGTCTGTGGGTAGAGTCTGGCAGTTTCATTGAAACAACTTCGAGAGAGTCAAAAGAAACTGTCAGTTTGCGCTTCCATAGCGCCAAATCATTAGCAACCTTAAAATTGTCTGCTCTTACCTGTTTGGTCCGTTCAAATAATTTATGATAGTATTTGGTATAATAATCGTCAAGTTGGCGCTTCATGGTAAAATGCGGCGCAATACCCGCAATCGTGTTTTTAATGAAATTAATCCAATCGGTAGGAACATTATTGTCATTGAAGTTATAAAACTTAGGGACAATCTCCTCCTCAAGCAAGGTATAAATCGTTTCAGCATCGAGTTCATCCTGAAAATTCTGATTGGTGTAAGTCCTGGCTTCTTTCAGTGCCCAACCAGCATCGGGTCTGTATCCTTCAGCCCACCACCCATCGAGGACGGAGAAATTCACCACACCATTCATCACAGCCTTTTCGCCACTTGTCCCTGATGCCTCCAATGGGCGGGTAGGGGTATTGAGCCAAATATCGACACCTGAAATAAGTTTCTTGGCCAAAGCCATGTCATAATTTTCAATAAAGATCACCTTCCCAAGAAATTCTGGTCTGCGTGACACTTCAAGGATCCTCTTAATGAGATCCTGACCTGCCTTGTCATGGGGATGTGCCTTGCCTGCATATAACAGCTGCACAGGGTGGTCTTTGTGGTTGAGAATGTCATTCAGTCTGTCGAGGTTACTAAAAAGCAAATGTGCTCTTTTGTAAGTAGCAAACCGCCTGGCAAAACCTATGGTAAGGGTCTTGTCATTCAGCTTATCCATGGCCTCCAGAATGAGCCTGGGATTTTCCTGGCGATGTGTCTGATCTTCAGTGACTCTTAACTTAATGTAATCGATTAATTCCTGACGAAGCTTGTTCCTGATCTTCCATATCTCGGCACTGTCGACCTGGTGGATCTTCTCCCAATGCTCAGGATTCGACTGATCGTGAATATAATGATCTCCAAAAGTCCTGCTGTATAGCTCCCGCCAGGGTTTTGCTGTCCAGGTGGGCATATGAACGCCATTGGTGACATAGCCAACATGTATCTCTTCAGGAAAATAGCCGGGATATAACTCAGTAAACATTTCCTGGGACACTCTTCCATGAATGCGGCTTACACCATTTATTTCCTGTGATAGTTTTGCCGCCAGGATGCTCATCGAGAACTTCTCATCATGCTTTCCTTCATGAGTGCGCCCCAGATCCATAAATGTATCCCAGCTGATGCCTAACCTGTCTGCATAATGTGGAATATAAGTCCTGAGCAAATCTTCAGAGAATTCATCATGACCTGCAGGCACAGGCGTATGTGTTGTGAATAGGGTAGAGGCTCTCACCACTTCCACTGCCTGGTAAAAGCTGAGTTTGCGGTTCTGGATGAGATTCCTCAGCCGCTCAAGGCCGATAAAAGCGGCATGGCCTTCGTTGCAGTGGTAAATATCAGGCTTGATGCCAACTTTGGCGAGCATCCTGATGCCGCCAACACCCAACAGTAATTCCTGCTTGAAACGATTCTCCCAGTCACCACCATAGAGCTGGTGTGTAATTGCTTTGTCAAAATCGCTATTCTCCTCAATATCGGTATCGAGAAGGTAAAGTGGCACACGGCCAACATCAACGCGCCAGACTTTAGCATATAGCGTTCTGCCAGGTAAGGCAATGTCGACTACAATCCATTCATCAGCTTCATTTCTTACAGGCTGAATGGGAAGATGGGTAAATTTTTGCGGAAAATACTCAGATATCTGGTCACCAAACATTGAGATGCTTTGGTTAAAATAACCATATCGATATAGCAAGCCGATACCGGTAATATCTTTGTTTGAGTCAGAGGCTTCTTTAAGGTAGTCGCCAGCCAGCATACCCAGACCTCCTGAGAAAATCTTCAGGGTATCATCCAAACCAAACTCCATACTGAAATAAGCTACTTTTCCGGCAGGTTTTTTCGAAGCCTGGCTCATATAATCTTTGAAGTTTTTGCTAACCAATGACAAACGATATAGGAAATCGGCATCTTCAGAGAGTTTCTTCAACTCATCGAATCTCAGGAGTTCAATGAGGGTGATGGGGTTGTAATTGGCTTCTGCCCAGAGTGAGGGATTTATTGACTCAAACAGTGCTTTTGCATCAAAATTCCAGGTCCACCATAAGTTGCGTGACAAAAGCTGAAGGTCGCTTAAGGAGGCCGGCAAGTTCGTTTCAATCATCACCTTTTTCCAAACAGGACGCTGGCTTTTAATGACATCATAAGCTGATACATATTCCAGTGATTGCTTTCCTGCATACAAGGCTGAACGTTTTGCAGATTTTCTCAGTGCAATAGAGAAGGCATCATAATAAGAAAATACCAGGTTCGTCCATAAGGCTTCCTGTGCGAGCTCCCCGGCTTTTTCCCTGACTGCAAAAACCTCAGCTTCACTTAAAAGAGAAAAATTTCTGATGATGGAAGCCATTTCTTCAACAACAGCTTCAGTATTGTTTTCATTACGTTCAACCACATAAAGTGCTCCGCCCAGTTTGCCCGCTTTTTCTTTCATCCAGATGCCGAAGCCTGTCAGGCTCGTTGTTACTGTTGGAACTTTAAAAGCAAGACTTTCCAGAGGCGTATATCCCCAGGGTTCGTAATAGGATGGGAAAAGAGAAAGGTCAAACCCGATTAGCAGGTCGTAATAATCCATGTTAAAAACACCGTCATTACCATTGAGGTAGGCAGGTACGAAGATGATCTTTACCCTGTCGCTCTTGGCATTTAGCATTTCATTTTCCCTGATTCGCTCAATAGTAGGGTCATACACCGTGTCAAACAGGTCGTGTGTCAGAAATGGGAAGTAATTCGGAATGTCAGAAGCGGGATCTTCTATCCTGGCAATGACTTCAGCTTTAGGTCCAATCTGATGTGCCGGGACAGTGATATAGGCAACGATATCTTTTTGCAGGGAATCGTTGGTATTCAGTTCTGATAAAGCATCGATAAATACGTCAATTCCTTTGTTCCGAAACTCATAACGGCCACTGTTTACGACAAAAAGAGTATCCGGTTTTAGCTGATAGCCGAGCACAGATTCTGAAACCTGGAATAACTTATGGCGGGCTAGCGTTCTGGCTGCATCAAAGTCGTTTCCCTTTGGAACGAAAGAGTCTTCAAAGCCATTAGGCGTGACGACATCAACATTTTTATCAAGAAACTGCTTGCATTCATTGACAGTCAATTCGCTAACCGTTGTAAATGCATCACACTCATTGGCACAGATTTTCTCCATGGAATGTTTTGCCTTAACCCCAAGTTGTGAGGCCATAACATCACCATCATAGGATGAAAGCGCACTGTAGAGAGGCATTTGGTTTCCGGCAATCGAACGACCGGTAACAGTAGCATGAGTGGTAAATACGGTGGCAGCCTGGGGAACCTGGTCCTTTAGATAGAGAATCCCGCTTCCGGTCATCCATTCGTGAAAATGAGCAACAAAACTGTCGGCGGCACTAAGGTTGTGTTTGTAAAAATGTTCGATCACCCTGGCAGCAGCATACCCAAAAAGGGCAGGTTCAATATAATCCCAACCACCTGTGATGGAGTCAAGCTGGTATTTTTCCCAAAATCTTGCCAGGATCTTATCCTTTAATGGAAAGAAAGGCGTGAAGTCTACCAGGATCACAATAGGGCTTCCCTTGATATTCCATCGCCCAATCCTAAAAAACAAACCTTCTTTTTCGGCACTCTCTTTGAGTGCTTTGAAAAGCAATTTGTCTTCAATGAATTCAGGATTTTCTTTGGATTCTTTCCATACTTCCGGGCCAATCAGGAAGTAATTATCACTAAATTCATTTTGAAGGGTGAGCGCTTTGGTAGAAACTACCGTATAGATTCCACCGAGTTTATTACAGACCTCCCAGCTAACTTCAAAGAGATAATTGGGTTTAAGGGTTTTATTATCAGCCATTTATATTCAATAATTAGATATGCATTTGAAAACGGCTGCAAAAGTACTAATTATTGAGGTTCTTAGAACCATAAAGAAACCAACACCGAGCCATTTTTGATCTGATTGAATAGGTTGTGATTAACAATCTACCGCCAGGTCCAGCACTTCAGACATAAAGTTTTTTCAATTTGAGATTCCTGTGCATCAGGTATCTTGGTAAAAAAATCAAGTCCGGTAAACTTTTCCACACTGTCAATAGTGACGGCAAAGTTTTCCACGGGCAGGGTAGAGGCTTGATTTGGAATAATGAAACCAATACCCTTGATTTCTGGTTCTGTATAATCCAAAATAACTTTATAAAAATATTTTGGTACAGAAACACGATCCGGTCCAATCGTAGGCAGACCTTGATTCAATACCGGGCCTGTTACGATATAAATGGAACCATCTTCGATGGCCCATTCCCTGACTTGTTGCTCAAGTTCGTTCCAAATACCCCTGTTAAAAGAAGGCTGCTGCGGACTCATATTGCTGTAATAAAACGACTCCTGCATGCTTTGCTGCGACCATTCCATATCAGCTGCAGGAGCGAGGTGTCCTCTGTCATAGCCTGATTTCTTGTAATCCAAATCAGTGGCTGTCCCTGATTTCACAGCGGGGTCGGGGATGAATTTATTGGAACGCTTATAGATTTTATGTGTTTCTGCAGCAGTAAGTTCATAAGCAACCCACACTGATTGCTTGTGAATATCACTGAATAAAAATGAATATCCTGTATGAGAAATAACTACATCTGTTGGCTTGATTTTGGGAATCTCCAGACCTGATATTACAGGACGCTTTGATTTTTGCTGCGCACATTCGAAGCAAAAAATCATCAAAAACCCCACGAAAATAATTAAAATTCTCCTCATAAAAATAAATATTTCTGCAGATACTTTACCGCCAATAAGCCTCTGCCTAAACGCCCTCAGCCTAACAAAAACACCGCCGGCCTCTTATGCAGTGCCGGAAGCTCACGTTTCCGCCACTGTGCTATCGTCGCAGAAATAATCAATTCAGTAGTCTGGGTCAGATCGCAGGCAACACATAGTCGGGTATCGGGCAGACAGGTCTTCATGATCGTTTCCAACAATGACAGGTTTCTGTATGGCGTTTCCATAAAGATCTGGGTCTGCTTTTCCCTGATCATGCGTGATTCCAGATCCTTTATTTTTTTTGCCCTGTCGACTTTGTCGATTGGCAGGTATCCATTGAAAGCGAAATTCTGTCCATTAAACCCTGAAGCAATCAATGCAAGGATAATTGAAGAAGCTCCGGGGAGGGGAATTACCTTGATATTCCGGCTGTGAGCCCTGGCAACAATCAGAGCACCCGGATCGGCGATACATGGCAAACCTGCTTCGCTGACCAAACCAATGTCATGTCCATTTTCAGCCGTGGCAAGGTATGCCAGCGTCTCTGCCTCTTTGGTCTGTTCATTTAACACATGTAGTTGGGTCGTATCAAAGCTGTTTGTAAATCCCGCTTTTCTGAGAAAACGTCTCGCAGTCCGTTCATCTTCCACGACAAAAGTAGCGATGCTGTTTAATAGCGCTGCCAGGCCTGTAATCAGTGTTTCATGGGCATTGTCATCTCCCAGCGGCGTTGGTATTAAGTATAAGACCCCTTTCTTTTGCATCAGGTTCCGTTTTATTGATTCCATGGCAAGGTATCCAACTCTGCATTACCACCGGAGAAAATAATGGCGACCCGTTTTCCTTTAATGTCTGTCTTATGTTCCATTAAAGCAGCCAGGGGGACTGCGGAAGAAGGTTCTATGATGATCTTCATCCGTTCCCATACCAGACGCATGGCATCAACAATACCTTGTTCTGAACAAGTAATTATGTCATTAACATGCTCAAGAATGATTGGAAAGGTAAGCGTTCCCAATGAGGTCCGTAATCCATCGGCCATGGTGTTTGGATTCAGTGACGGATAAAATTCCTTGCCTTTGAACGAGCGATAGGCATCATCGGCAGTTTCTGGTTCGGCGGCAATTACTTTCGTTTTTGGTGAGAAATAATGAGTTCCAAGGGCTGTCCCGCTCAGAAGTCCACCACCACCTACCGGTGCCATGATCACATCCAAATTGTCAATCTCTTCAAAAATTTCCCGAGCAGCCGTTGCTTGTCCACATATAATATGGTAGTTGTTGTACGGATGAATTTCTACGGCACCGGTCTCAGCAATCACCTCTTTTAACGTAGACTCCCTGGCTTCCAGTGTGGGTTCACAAAAACGGATCTGGCCACCATATCCTTTTACCGCTTCCACTTTCACCTTTGAAGAATTTATAGGCATCACGATAAAGGCCTTGGTCCCCGCAAGCTTTGCTGCACGAGCCAGTGCCTGGGCGTGATTCCCGGAAGAATGTGTACTGACTCCCTTGATGAGTTCTTCATGCGGAAGGGAAAAAACAGCATTACAGGCACCTCTCGACTTAAAAGCGCCTACTTTCTGGAAGTTCTCGCACTTAAAATAAAGCGATGCTTCAAACATCTCATTAAAAAAGAGGGATGTCAAAACAGGGGTGCGATGAATATAAGGAGAAATTCTTAAAGCAGCTGCCTCAATATCCTGTCCTTCAGGAAGATGTGGTTCATGCCATTTCATGGTCTGAGGTCTTCCAGAAGTTTTTCAGTGGCAATATCTAGCATTTTATAGCAAAAATCGAAGTCTTTCATATCACCATACCATGGATCCGGAACCGCTTTATCCTGACCCGGAAACACCAGGTTATTAATAAAATCCACTTTGGCAAGATCTTTCTCGTTGCGGGCTAAGAAGCTGACACTGTTGTAATTTCCCCTGTCCATAACATAAATCCTGTCATAATGGTCAAAGTCATTTACTTCAAAGAGACTGGCCACTTGTTTGGTGATATCAATATTATGCCGGCGGCAAGTTTCTATAGCCCTGGGATCAGGATGATCACCACGGTGAAAGGGTTCAAAACCGACTGATTCGGTCTTGATGGCATGAGCAAGCCCGGCTTTGTTGATTTTATCACGAAACAAGCCTTCTGCCATAGGGCTCCGGCAGATATTTCCCAGGCAAACAAAAAGAATCCGCATGATTTCTCTATTTTTCTCCATAAAAAACAACCTTTCTCCGGTTTGTTGCCTGGTGAAAGGTTGTTGTCATTTTTTTGTCGGGTCAGGAAATTTTAATCTTCTTTTCAAGGTCTTCCACATAGCCACGGAACTGCTTGTCAGTCTCGATCAGGTTGACGACCGTACGACAAGCATGTAGGACAGTTGCGTGATCTTTGTTCCCGCAATGAAGTCCAATAGTGGCAAGGGATGATTTGGTATGTTTCTTGGCAAAATACATGGCAAGTTGACGTGCCTGGACAATCTCTCTCTTCCTGGTTTTTGAATTGATCAGCTCAAAAGACAAGCTGAAATAGTCACAAACCATTTTCTGGATATAATCAATAGAGATTTCTTTGGAAGTATTTTTGACGAATTTGTCGATCATCTGGCGGGCGAGGTCCAGGGTAATCGCTTTTTTATTGAGGGTCGACTGGGCAAGGATAGAAACCAGGGCTCCTTCCAGTTCGCGGACATTGGTCGTGATGCTATAGGCGAGATATTCGATGACTTCTCCTGGCATCTCAACGCCGTCATTGCAAAGTTTCTTTTTGATGATCGCCATCCGTGTTTCAAAGTCAGGTGCCTGAAGATCCGCAGCTAAACCCCATTTAAAACGTGACAAAAGCCTGGCTTCCATCCCTTTGAGTTCGACAGGAGGCTTGTCGGATGTGATAATAAGTTGTTTCCCTTTTTGATGCAGGTGATTAAAGATATGAAAGAAAACATTTTGTGTCTTTTCTTTTCCTGCGAGTGAATGGATATCGTCAATGATGAGCACATCCATCATCTGGTAAAAATGGATGAAGTCGTTGTGGCTGTTATTCCGGACAGCATCGATGAACTGATGGATGAATTGTTCAGCCGCAACATAAAGCACAGTCTTATCAGGGAAATTGTTTTTCACTTCAAGACCGATCGCATGAGAAAGGTGTGTCTTTCCAAGACCTGTAGCACTGTATAGGAACAAGGGGTTAAAAGCAGTTTTTCCGGGGTTTTGGGCTACAGCATAACCTGCAGAACGGGCCAGGCGATTACAGTCGCCTTCGATAAAATTATCAAATGAATGTGACTCGATTAGTTGGCTTTGAACGTTGATTTTTTTCAGGCCAGGAATAATAAAAGGGTTTGGGATTTCCTGAGAGGACCCGCGGTTAAGGTCAATGGGCATTGACACATCAGGATTTCGGGTCGCCTTTTTGTTACCAGAAGGAGAAGTAACCGTGATCATATCAGGCGTTTCAATGGCATTGTCCATGACAATGCTGTATTCCAGTCTTCCATTAGGCCCGAGTTCATTTTTTACTGTTTTCTTCAGTAAGGTAATGTAATGCTCTTCAAGCCATTCATAAAAAAACTGGCTGGGGACCTGTATGGTCAGAACATTATCATCAAGTTTAACCGCCTTGATCGGCTCGAACCATGTCTTGAATTTTTGATAACTCAGGTTATCTTTTATAATCTTCAGACAGTTGTCCCAAACCACCGTAAAAGTTTTTTCCATTCAGTTTTTCCCTTTTTTCAATGTATTAATTTCAACCTCTTTACAATTAAAACATAATCAATTAATTGCATATATCTTTGCCACTAAATCGTGGTCTAAATTCCAATAAGCTTCTGCGGGGCGACAAAATTGCAACGAAATAAGCTGAAAATTCATTTGATTTTCCTTGACATCTGGAAATTTTTCGCTTACATTGAAACGCAGTAACATTTTGCCATCCCTGTTATAACATGATGATTCTTAGCATTTTTGCTCATTTTTAAACACTATTATAAATAAGCAAATAACTGATTAACAGGAAGTTAATTTTGTCAGTTTTATTAAAAATCATTTTTTTTACATTTATAATATTACAAAATCTAAAAAAGGCCCCCCCCCACAGGCTTCAGGTAAATGTAGATAATAATTACATAAGAATTACGTTTGAATGTGTTTATTAGGGGGGGGGCGAAAAAAATTATTGTGCTTTGCTAAAATACACAAAAACTATCTGTTTTGTGGCTTGTTAAAAAAAAAAAAAAATAAAATAATAGCTACTGACATTCAGCCTTTTATAATATTTTTTACTGTGATTTTATGTACAGAACCCTCACTTTGTCTTTCTTTCGGAGCGGTTCTGTCATCCGATTGGCAAAGTTCCTCCGGATTGCGATTTCCAGTTCGCATTCATTTTCATATTTAGCATCCAGGACCTCAGCCTGATGTTCTTTAACAAGGTGCATGACCTCGTTCATTTGCTCATAAAGAAAATAGATCCTATAGATTTCCTTGACCATCTTTTCGAGGATCTTTCCCTGATCAAGTGCAGCCCTTGCCGCCGTTTTGTAAGCATGAATCAAACCACTGACCCCGAGCTTTGTGCCTCCATAATAGCGAACAACCACTACAAGGACCTGGGTTAAATCGAGTGACTGTATCTGGCCAAAGATGGGTCTCCCAGCAGTGCCGGAAGGCTCCCCGTCATCATTCATCCGGGAGGCTGTTTTGTCGAACCCAAGCTGATAGGCAAAACAATGATGCGTAGCATCGAAGTAGTCTTTTTTCACCGTCTTCAGGATCTCTTTAACTTCGTCTTCAGAGAGGGCAGGGTAGGCCAATCCAATGAATTTGCTTCCTTTTTCTTTGTATACGTCCTGAGAAGGACTGGCCAGGGTGCGATATGTATCTTCGAATAACATGAATTGACTGCAAAGGTATGGATTCAGCAATTACACTACCTTTGTCCTCTTTGATTTTATTATGCACACATCACACCCGGGAGAATATGCTGCTTTGTTAACGGCATTGTTTTGGACCATCACCGCACTGGCTTTTGAATCTGCCAGCAAAAGGATTGGTTCATTGGCTGTTAATTTGCTGAGACTTTTGATTGCAATCGTTTTCCTAGGCATCTATTCTTATATCACCCGGGGGATGTTTTTCCCTACAGATGCTTCATTACACAATTGGGGATGGCTGGCCCTTTCCGGTTTAATCGGCTTTGTAATCGGAGACCTGGCACTGTTTCAATCTTTTGTTCTGATCGGTGCCCGCGTTTCAATGTTAATCATGTCATTGGTGCCGCCGATAACAGCGCTGATCAGCTGGATCTTCCTGAATGAGAAGCTAAGCCTGCTTAACTTTGGCGGCATGCTGCTGATCATGAGCGGCATTGCATTGGTCATCTTAGGCCGTAGCGAACAGCAGGAGAAGTCCGATTCCTGGTTCTCAGTGAATTATTCACTTAAAGGATTGTTTTTTGCGTTTTTGGGAGCTTTGGGTCAGGCAGTTGGATTGGTGATGAGTAAGTATGGTATGGGCGAATACGATGCCTTTGCGTCCTCTCAGATCCGGGTATTGGTAGGAGCACTGGGTTTTGTGATTATGTTCTTTATTTTAGGAAAGTGGAACCTGGTTGGGAAAGCCATTAAAAATCGTAAAGCGATGTCAATATTGCTCCTGGGCGCATTTTTTGGACCTTTTCTGGGTGTCTCTTTTTCTTTATTGGCCGTACAGAACACTGCAGCCGGCATCGCTTCAACCCTGATGTCGATAACACCTATACTTATTATACCACCGGCCGTGATTCTTTTTAAAGAACGCCTGTTGGTGAAAGAGGTGATCGGGGCACTCCTGGCTGTTGGAGGAGTCGCAGTTTTCTTTTTATAACTAGTCGTGAGGAAGTCATCCTGCGAAGTCGAAGGACGACGTGCTTTCCCTTAGTCGTTAGTGAGGGTCCGGTAGGCCTCTGGGATTGATTCTATAATGTCGCTTGCAATTAAAGATTCGAACCCGGTAAAAGAGGCTGCAATATCTCCTGCCAATCCATGAAGATAGGTGCCCAGAAGACATACTTCTGACGATGAATAGCCTTGTGCCATCAGTCCCAACAAAATACCGGTCAGCACATCCCCACTTCCGCCGGTAGCCATTCCCGGATTTCCGGTAGGATTGAAAAAACATTGCCCATCCGGGAAGCTGATACAGGAATAGGCGCCTTTTAAGATGATGTACACACCATATTTAATACTCATCTCTCTTTGTATGGCATTGCGCTCAAAGCTGTCAGTAACCTTATGTGTAATCCGTTCAAACTCCTTCAAGTGTGGTGTTAGAATGCTTCCTTTGGGCAGGAAAGGCAGCCAGGTCTTGTTTTCTCCCAGGATATTCAAGGCATCAGCATCGAGTATCAGCGGGATCTTACTCTCCTGGATAAGGAGTTTTAATGCATTGGCCGTTTGTGGGATTTGCCCGAGACCAGGGCCAACGGCAATTGCATTGTAAGAAGACAGATCAGGGACCTTGCTGAAGCAATTCTCTGACTCATCGATGCTGACCATGGCTTCAGCAATGGCTGTCTGAATGATTGTATAAGCCTTTCCCGGGATGTGTGCAGTAACCAGACCGGCTCCTGCCCTGAGTGCAGCCCTGGCTGCAAGAATGGCAGCACCACACTTCCCAAAACTCCCGGATATCAAAAGCCCATGACCAAAGTCTCCCTTGTGGGCAAATCGATGCCTGGGTTTGATAATTCCGGAAATGTCATCCTCCTGGATTAAAAGGGATTTCGTTGATACTTGCATGAGGTAATCCTCATGCAGTCCAATGTTCAGTATTTCCCAGTCGCCAATATATCCTGCATTCTCCGGAAAAAAGAACGCCAGCCGGGGAAGCTGAAAGCTAAGTGTAAAACTGGCACTGATGATCGGTCCCATCTTCGGTTCTGCACAACGATCACAATACAATCCTGTTGGCATGTCGACAGCCAGGATGATTGCACCGCTTTCGTTCATTGCTGCAACAACCGCTGCCGCAAGCCCGCTTAGTGGCTTTGAAAGTCCGGAACCTAAAATAGCATCTATTAGAATATCTTCCGGATCAATAGCAGGAATGTCTTCTTTGCTTTTTATTTCATGAATCTCTGATTGACCTTGTTGTCTCAATATATCCAGGTTCAGGACGAAGTCAGGCGTGTTGTTCCCAAAGAGCAGAAGGTTTGTCTTCACAGAATAACCTGCAGCTGCAAGTAAACGGGCAATTACAAGGCCATCACCGCCATTATTGCCCGGACCGCAAAAGACCTGGAACTTGCATACTCTTGGAAACTGTGAATAGATCCATTCAAAACAGGCAATGGAGGCTCTTTCCATCAACATCGTTGAAGAAATGGGCTCATGGGCAATGGTATAGGCATCTGCTTCCCGAATCTTCTCAACACTTAAAATCTTTATCGCCATATTTATCATTTAAACCTTCTAACTACCAACCCCATCACTTTCACCCCATCACTTTCACCCCATTACAAATATACTACAAAACCCAAATATACCTACCTTTGCAGACCATTACAATTCCCATGGATATTGAGAAACTACTCATTGCTGACTCCTATACACAAGACGAACTCGTTTATCTGCTCAATTCAAAAGGTGAAGAACGCCAAAAGCTATTTGCCAGGGCTTCTGAAGTAAAACTGCAATATATCGGGAATAAGGTCTACTACCGTGGGCTGATTGAATACTCCAACCGTTGTAGCAAAAACTGTTTTTATTGCGGGGTCAGGGCCGGGAATCATAAGGTCACACGTTATGAACTTACCGACCAGGAAGTAATTGATGCTGCCCGTTTTGCCTGGACCAATCAATTTGCCAGTATTGTCATCCAGGGTGGGGAACGCAGCAACCTGACTTTTACAAAAAAAATTGAGCGCCTGTTAAAACGCATTCACTCAGAAACAAATAACGAACTCCATATCACCTTGTCCCTGGGCGAGCAGTCTGAAGAGACCTATCTTCGCTGGTACGAGGCCGGGGCGCATCGTTATCTCCTCAGAATCGAAGTCTCCAATGCTGACTTGTACAAGAAATTACATCCCGACAACAAAACACACGACTTCAGTAAGCGCCTGGAAGCGCTAAGATGCCTGAAAAAGCTTGGATACCAGGTCGGCACCGGCGTCATGATCGGTTTGCCTTTCCAGACGATAGAAAACTTGGCCGAAGACCTCTTGTTTTTCAAGGATTTCGACATCGACATGGCTGGGATGGGACCTTATATCGAGCATCACGACACGCCTTTGTTTCAATTCACCCACCTGTTGTTGCCACGCCAGGACCGCTTTGATCTGTCACTAAAAATGGTGGCACTCTTGCGTATCCTGATGAAAAACATCAACATTGCCGCCACAACTGCCATGCAAAGCATTGATCCACAGGGACGGGAAAAGGCGATCATGGTCGGGTCCAATGTGGTCATGCCCAACCTGACTCCTGTAACATATCGTGAAAACTATCTGTTGTATCAGGATAAGCCCTGTATCGATGAAGAAGCAGAAGAATGCCGGGGATGCCTGGAGGCACGACTTCATATTGCCGGGGCAGAAGTTGGTTACGGAGAATGGGGGGACTCGAAACATTACATAGAAAACAAGGCTCAACCCTAATATTACGCCTTCCTTCGACTCCGCTCAGGATGACTTCACATTCAGCCTTCAGCCTAAAAGCCTTCAGCCTAACAATCTAAAAACAATGAGATCTAACAAACCACTTCCTATATATCAAAACGTTGAAATTCTTGATTCCGGTTCCGAGGGAAAATCCATCGGGAGGGTGGGGGAGATGATCGTTTTTGTTCCCTTTGTGGTGCCAGGTGATGTCGTTGACATCCAGGTGACCCGGAAGAAGAAAAACTTTGCAGAAGGCAAAGCCATTCATTTTCATGCCTATTCCGATAAGCGTGTGGAACCATTTTGTAAGCATTTCGGTTTGTGTGGCGGTTGTCGCTGGCAGGGAATGGGCTATGAACATCAGCTGTATTACAAACAGAAACAGGTATCTGATGCCTTTGATCGCATTGGAAAATTAAGCTATCCTGTATTACTGCCAATCATTCCCTCCCCCAAAATCCAGCATTACCGGAACAAACTGGAATACAGTTTTTCTAATAAGAAATGGCTTGTAGATGGTCCCATGGGTCAAGACATGGGGGAGATCGACATGCGCGGCATTGGTTTTCACCTTCCCTTGATGTTCGACCGGATCTTGCATCTTGACGAATGTTATCTTCAGCCTGAACCTTCGAACCAAATACGCCTGGCCGTTCATGAAATTGCAACTGCAGCGGGTTATGACTATTATGATGCCCGTAAATACTCAGGATTGATGCGGAACCTCATGGTCCGTAACACCAATACAGGTGATCTGATGGTGATCCTGGTGGTTGGCTCGCGTGATATGGAAGCGATTAATCTTATTCTGGGTGAGCTCAGGATTCGCTTTCCGATGATCACCTCTCTGATGTATATGGTAAACGAGAAATCCAATGACAGTCTGAACGACCTGCATGCAGAGTTGTATGATGGCAAGCCCTATATGGAAGAAGTCATGGAAGGCCTAACTTTCAGGGTTGGACCGCTATCATTTCTTCAGGTGAACTCGGCACAATCGCTGAAAATGTATACCTTAACCCGGGAGTTTGCTGACTTAAAGGGTGACGAACTCGTTTATGATCTTTATACCGGAACCGGGACAATTGCCAATTTCATTGCGTCAAAAGCCAGGAAAGTAATTGGAATTGAATATGTGGAAGCGGCAGTTGAAGATGCCCGGGTCAATTCAGAAATCAATGGCGTAAAAAACACAGAATTCTATGCCGGGGATATGGCCAAGTTATTGACCGCTGAATTCTTTGAAATACATGGAAAGCCTGATGTCATCATCACCGATCCCCCGCGCAATGGCATGCATGAGCATGTGGTAGCGCAGATACGCGCTGCGGCACCCGAGAGGGTCGTTTACGTAAGCTGTAACCCGGCAACACAGGCAAGAGACCTTGCGTTAATGACTGAAGCTTATGTTATTGAGATTGTTCAGCCGCTTGATATGTTTCCGCATACGCAACATGTGGAGAATGTGACGCTTTTAAGGCGAAGGTCGTAATCCACCAATTTCACAAATAACCTATTAAATTGATTCAGAAATTCGTGGAATTCGGGGACAAGATCCCCAATTTCCGAAGCCTCAGTACCACTTCCAATACCATCTGATCCACATCCAATATATCTACTGAAATTACAACCTTTGCCCTTCTATAAAAGGGCAAGCGATATTTGTATAAAGTTTCCAGCTTTGAAGTCAATTCGCCTGCATGAAGGTTCTCCAGTAAAGGCCTTGGTTTGCGGGATTTCTTTAGCCGTTTTTCTAACACTTCCACGGGAAGATCTAAGAAAACAGAAATGCCGTTGCTGTTGATAAAATCCATATTGTCAAAGAAACACGGAGTACCTCCACCGGTAGAAATAACAGTGCTTTCCAATGTGATACTCTCATGAAGCACCTTTTGCTCCATCTTCCGAAAGACATCTTCACCATATCGAACAAAAATATCCTGAACAGAGATTTTATACTGAAGTTCAAGGACCTGGTCCAGGTCGACGAAGTCATAATTTATATGCTGAGCCAGTTTCTGACCCAGAACGGTTTTGCCGCTCCCCATAAAGCCGATGAGATAGATTCGCATATAAAAAAAAGCGCTTCTGCCCGGGTGGACAGAAGCGCAAAGAAACGATTTTTCCGTGATTAGCGGATCGTCAGTTTTTTAGTAATGGTTTTTGTTCCACTTTGGATACGTGCAATATACAAACCACTTTCGAGACCGCTGAGGTCCATATGGGTGCTGTATGAGCTATATCCCTGGTTTACAGTATTGTTATAAACGTTTTGTCCGATTGAATTCATTACAGTGATGACTACATCCTGGCTTCCAAAACCAACGATAGCACAGGTGAAATTACCCGTACTTGGGTTTGGATAGATTTCTACGCCACCTTGATTTGGGTCGATGTTGAGGATATTCGTCAGGGCACCTAAGTATTTTCTCATTCCGCCAACGCCGCTTGGATCTGTCCAATGACCGGCCCAACCTGTTGTTCCATTAACCCAGGCGGTATAAAGGAATTGGTTTCCTCCGATTGTATCATCAAAATCAGTCCAGTTATGACCACCGTCATTGCTATAGGCGATCCCTGAGTTTCCTGAAGCAGAGCCGGTAGCAACCATTGTATTCGGTAAGCCCGGAACCCATGCATTATCCGTAACATACAGCGGGCCTGTTTGGTTGATTAATGACCAGGTAGCACCACCATCAAAGGTTTCGTATTTCTCTCCAGTGCTGCCGGTACCTGAACCGTTTCCTTTGTGAATAACAACACCATGAGTAGCAGTAATAAATTTAGGCTCAACATAAACAGCGGCCCAGGTAGAACTTACCGTAGAAACTGTCCAGTTCAGACCTTTGTTGATTGATTTATAAACACGGCCCTTATTGGTGCCGAACCAGATGTTGTCGCCAACAACGCTATAATAACCGACAACTCCGAATTCACCACTAAGGTAAGCTGGAATGTTGGCTGCAGGCGTACGAACCCAGTCATTACCACCATCGATAGTGGTATAGATTTCGAATGAACCGCCATTAGGGTCTCCCATGCAGAAGCCTTCATTGGCATTCCAGAAATGAATTACATTCGGAAATGCAGCAGCACCGGCAAAAGCAGCAGTAGTCTGGTGAACCCACGTTGTGCCACCGTCAGTGGTTTTGATGATAGCACCACCACCAACACCTAAAGAATCAAACAAAGGAATCCATGCAGTATTATAATCAATAGCGAAGATCATTGCGGTTCCATATGTATTCCAACCATTAAAATGACCGGCAGTCCAGGTGGTTCCACCATTATTAGTCCTGGTAAAATCCTGTAGGTAAGTAGGATTGACATCGCCATCACCACCGGTTGCCCAAACGACATTCGCGTCAACGGCACAGAGGTGTAAAGGATAAGTGTACTGCAGCGGAAAATGTGTGTTTTGCATAGTCCACTGGGCCTGGGTTGCAATGCCTGCCACTACAAAAACAAGAAGGAAAAGTAATTTTTTCATCATATTGAATTGAAATGTTGGTTTTTAATAATTTCTTAAGCGCAAATTTAGATAAATTCTACTATGGAATCGCTTAATGCAAAAATTATTAGCGGTAAATAATAAAGGCTATTCATAACTTAGCAGTAAATTTCGCCCTTAATGCAAATCCTACACAAGGTATCCCTAAAGCCTTTTAATACATTTGGAATTAATGTGACGGCTGAAACCGTGGCATTAATCAGACAATTGGATGACTACCAGGAAGTTTGCAGAATCATACAAGATACCTCTTCTCCATTTTTAGTTCTCAGCGGTGGCAGCAATCTTTTACTTACTGCTGACCTGCCAGGAATCGTCATCAAGATAGAAACCGAAGGGATTGCCAAGGTTGAAGAAGATGAACATCATGTTTATATTCAAGTCCAGGCTGGTGAAAATTGGAATTCATTAGTAAACCACTGTGTTGGCAAAGACTGGGGTGGGATTGAAAACCTTGCCCTTATTCCCGGAAAAGCAGGTTCGAGTCCGATACAGAACATCGGCGCTTATGGTGTTGAATTAAAAGATGTTATTCATGAACTGCAGGCTATTGAAATCAGCACGGGGCAATTCAGGACATTTTCAAAAGGGGACTGTCAATTTGGATACAGGGATAGTTATTTTAAAGATGAAGGCCGGAATCGTTTTCTGATCATCTCTGTCACACTCCGTCTTACAAAAAATCCCCGGATCAAATCAGATTATCCTGCGATTACGGCTGAAATGAACCGACTCAATATCCAGGAGCCTCGTATCAGCGATGTCAGGGATGCGATCGTCTCTATCCGCACATCGAAACTCCCCGACCCGTTTGTCCTTGGAAATGCGGGTAGCTTTTTCAAAAACCCCTCTGTTACAGAAATGCAGTATCATGCCATACAAAAGGATTTCCCCGAAATCGTATCCTATAAAAATGGGGATCACTATAAACTTGCTGCCGGATGGATGATTGAGCAATGTGGCTGGAAAGGGAAAAGAGTAGGGGATGCCGGGGTTCATGAAAAGCAAGCGCTGGTTTTGGTAAATTATGGAAATTCAACAGGATTACAAATCCTGAATCTCGCCCAAAATATCCAGGAATCTGTAAGGGAACGCTTTGGTGTTATCCTCGAAATGGAGGTTAATATCATTTAATTTGACCTATAAATATTCGAGGATATTTATCATAAAAGCAGACAAAAAAAATCGGATATTTGCAAATTCATTTTGAGAAGAATTAATTAAAGGGAATCGTGTCAGGGAAAAGTCATATAAATCGCGTTACCTACGCGGGTCTGATCATCACGCTGGGAATTGTTTACGGTGATATTGGGACGTCTCCCTTGTATGTATTGCGAGCCATCGTCAATACATCGGGTCAGTTATCAAAAGAAGTCATCCTTGGAGCCTTATCCTGTATCATCTGGACGCTGACGCTACAAACTACTTTTAAGTATGTCTTTATCACGCTTCGGGCTGACAACAAAGGGGAAGGAGGCATATTTTCACTCTATGCCCTTATCCGTAAAAAGGCCAAATGGGTGTTTATTTTCGCGATCATTGGTGGCAGCACCCTTTTGGCCGATGGTATCATCACACCTGCTATTACAGTAGTTTCAGCCGTTGAAGGTCTTGGTCTGATCAATCCGAATATCCCGATTCTTCCGATTGTCATCGTGATCATTTGCCTGTTATTTCTGATACAGCAATTTGGCACCAAATCTATTGGCGGCTCCTTTGGTCCTATGATGTTTGTGTGGTTTATTATGTTAGGAATCCTGGGAACACTGCAGATTGTCCAGCATCCGGGGATTATTGCTGCTTTAAATCCTTACTACGCCTATAAACTTCTGGCAGTTCATCCCAACGGCTTTGTGCTTTTGGGAGCGGTATTCCTGTGTACGACAGGTGCCGAGGCCTTATATTCCGACTTGGGGCACTGCGGTTTACAGAACATCCGGGCAACCTGGGTTTTGGTAAAAACAACGCTGATTTTAAATTACCTTGGGCAAGGAGCATGGTTGTTAAGCCACCAAAATATTGATGCCACAACGATTAATCCTTTTTACAGTATCATGCCACAATGGTTCCTGATGACAGGGATTATCATCTCAACTGTTGCAGCTGTCATTGCGAGCCAGGCTCTGATCAGCGGCTCTTACACTATTATCAGTGAAGCTGTGTTGCTGAATTTCTGGCCTAAAGTCAGGATAAAATATCCAACCACAGTCAAGGGTCAGATGTTTATTCCCAGTGTCAACCGCTTTTTATGGATCTCCTGTATCCTGGTTATCTTATGGTTCAGAGAGTCATCTGCGATGGAAGCTGCTTATGGTTTGTCAATTACCATCACGATGTTGATGACGACGATACTCCTGGGATTCTATTTCTATTACAAAAAGGTTCCTTATTTCGCTATTTTACTCTTCATGTCAGTTTACTTGCTGATTGAAGGATCCTTTTTGCTGGCAAATCTGAATAAATTTCTCCATGGCGGATGGGTGACGATTGTGATTGCAGGCTTCATGTTCCTGATCATGTATATATGGTATCGCGGCAGGTCGATAAAAAACCGTTTTATCAGCTTTGTTAAGGTTCAAAACTATTACGATTGGTTCCTGGATCTCAAAAGTGACGTCAGTGTCACCAAATATGCCACCAACCTGGTTTATCTCACCAAAGCCAATTACAAAACCGACATTGAATCCAAAGTTATCTTTTCGATCTTCAACAAGCAGCCCAAGAAGGCCGACATGTTCTGGTTTATCCATATCGACATCCTGGATGAACCCCATACTATGGATTATAAGGTAGATGTGCTGATCCCTGACACACTTGTTCGCATTGACTTTAAACTCGGATTTAAGGTGCAGCCGCGGATAAACCTATACTTGAAGCAAGTACTGCAAGACCTGGTGAAGAATGAGGAAGTTGATATTACGAGTCGCTATGAATCGCTACGCAAACATCATGTTCCGGGAGATTTTAAGTTTGTTTTGATAGACCGTATCCAAAATTATGATTTTGACTTCAAATATGTCGAGCAATTTGTGATGGATGTATATTCCATCTTAAAGAACATAGGCGTGCCTGATATGAAAGCCTATGGTTTGGATACCAGCAACGTTTTTGTTGAAAAGGTTCCTTTACAGCTTGATGAAGACAAACCAACCAAACTACACCGTTTACACTAAAAGAGTATGCATCCAGTATTGACTCACGCACTCCCGTTTACTGTTATGCTGCTGTTACTTCTGGCCGTTGCCCGGGTATTTGGTGAAATATTGGAACGTTTTGGACAGCCCGCGATCATTGGAGAGTTGCTGGCAGGTTTTTTAATTGGGCCATCCGTATTCAATTATATCCAGTTAGATTCTCAACTTTCGGTGATATCAGAACTCGGCGTATTTCTGTTGGTGATCCTGGCAGGATTGGAGATACAAGCTGATGAGATCAAAAAAAACCTCACCGGCCGGAATATCTGGATTGTAGTCCTGGGATTCCTGGCCCCAATGGTAGGCGGATTTCTGGTGAGTCAGGCCTTTAAACTGGAACTGCTCGTTAGTTTATTTGTCGGTCTTTGTGTTTCTATAACAGCACTCCCTGTGAGTGTTCGGATTTTAATGGACTTAGGTAAGCTAAATTCTGTAATCGGGAAAAAAATCATCGCCGTGGCCATGTCAAACGACCTGATCGCCTTCCTGATTTTGGGCATCATCATTGACATGAATGGTCATGTGGACAGCCTTGAGCAATTTATCATGGCCTTTTTATTTGTATTGGTGAAAATTTCATTATTTATTTTACTTATTTATATAGTATTTGTATTTCTGAGGTGGATTGACAAACATTTTACGACCTTTCATTTACGGCTTCAACGCTTAATTTCTTTATTAAGAGGGAAGGAGTCATTGTTTGCCTTGGTAATCGTTTTCGTGCTGGTTTTTGCTTCAATTGCCGAACTCTTGGGGCTTCATTTTGTCATCGGTGCTTTCTTTGGTGCTGTTTTGCTGAATAAGAACATTTTAGGAAAGTCAAATTTCAGAAAGATCAAAGAAAATACGTCCAGCATCACCATGGGTTTCCTGGCTCCAATCTTTTTTGCCTATATGGGCGTACAGTTTAATGTTCAGTCATTGGGTGGAAACTGGGGCTTGCTTTTTGCAGTACTGATTGCAGCTATAGCGTTTAAAGTTGCCGGGGGCTTTTTCGGAGGAATCTTTGCCGGGATGGATAAACAATCCAGTTTCACTTTAGGGATAGGCCTGAATGCCCGCGGCGTCATGGAACTTCTTGTTGCCAACATCGGACTTCGATATGGCTTTATCAACATCACAGTTTATTCTGTGCTTGTTGTCATGGGAATTACAACGACGATGATCAGTCCGTACTTTCTGAAGAGGTCATTTGACCGGATGGACCGGGTGAAAATAAATCCTAATTCCTAGGCAGTATTTTGTCTGCCCGAAAGCCAGGTCTTAACACCTGCATATACCGGAGGGACCAGAGAAACAGCAATGATAGCCAATACGACCAAAGTGAAGTTTTTCTGTACAAAAGGGATATTCCCAAAGAAATAACCAGCCCAGCAGAAGCTATTCACCCAAATAATGTTCCCGATCAAGCTAAAGGAGAAAAACCTGAAATATTTCATGGTTCCTACACCTGCTACGAAAGGGGCAAAAGTCCTTAGTATCGGCATGAAACGGGCCATGATCAGGGTTTTCCCACCATGTTTCTCGTAAAAGGCATGTGTCTTATCAAGGTATTCCCTGCGAATGAGCCTGTAGTTCTTTTCATAAACCGTTTGCCCCAGGAACCTGCCAATCCAGTAATTTGTGCTGTCACCACTTAAAGCAGCAAGCATCACTACGAGAACTAATAAGCCTATTGAAATAGGATTCCCGGGCATCGCAGCAATGGCCCCTGCAGCAAAAAGTAAAGAATCACCAGGTAGGAAAGGAGTCACCACCAAACCGGTTTCACAAAAGATGATCAGGAAAAGGATGAGGTAAGTCCAGGTCTGGTATTGACTCACAATCTCGTAAAGATGCTTGTCGATGTGTAAAATAAAGTCAATTACAAACTTTAGAAAGTCTATCATACTGGTTTTATTATGAAATGAGATACCACAAACCGAGGAAGATACCTCCGGACATAATAATAGTCACTGGGAGCGTAATAAACCAGGCAATGGCGATATTTCTGACTGTCTTTTTTCTCAGGTTTTTTAATCCCTTTCCGGCAACCATTGTTCCAGCCACGCCAGAAGATAATACATGTGTTGTGCTGACAGGCAGACCGAAATTGGTTGAGGCCATAATGGTAATAGCTGTAATTAACTCGGCACTTGCGCCCTGGGCGTAGGTAAGGTGTGTTTTTCCTATTTTTTCACCAACGGTAACCACGATTCTTTTCCAACCAATCATAGTTCCCAAACCCAGGGATAAAGAAATCATCAACAATACCCACCATGGAGAATACTCGGTATATTTCTTAAGATGTTTTACGCCATCTTTCAACTCGGTAAGTTTTTCTGAGGAAATCGCTCTATCATGGCGATTGGGTTTATTTAACTCACTATAGAAATCGTCAGTTTGTTTGCTAAGCATGATAATGCTTTTCCTGATTTCCCTGGTTTTCTCGGCAGGAAGTTTGCTAAATTGAGCGCAGGTGCCGGCTGAATTAACGATTTCTGACAATTCAGTTCCAATGACAGTTTTATAGGCCATGCCAACTGGACTCATTTTACTAGTATCAATTGAACCAATACTTAGCTCAATTTTCTTAACATCTTTGATCAGGTTTTGTGGAGATTGTGAATGATCCAATGCAAAATAAGCAGGAACGATACTAATGAGAATGATCATTGTTAATCCAACACCTTTCTGACCATCATTGGAACCATGTGAAAAACTAACTGAAGTACAGGTTAAAATTAAAAATGCCCTGACCCATAATGGAGGTGGCTGATTTTCAATAGGTTGATCAAATATCACTTGATTTTTGATGAATTTTTTCGCCACAATCATCAATAACAATGCCAGTCCAAAACCAACCATCGGAGAGATAAATAAGCTTAGTCCTACATCTTTAACCTTGGACCAATTAAGGACAACATCTGAATTACCGGGCATAAATAGAAATACCAGGCCCACACCAAATATTGACCCAATAAGCGTATGCGAACTGGAGCAGGGAATACCAAGCCACCATGTCCCAAGATTCCAGATGATTGCGGTAATAACAAGTGCAAGTATCATAGAAATGCTATGGTAGACATTTTGATCAAGCAGAAGTTCTGTAGGAAGCAGTTTTACAATACCCATGGCTACAGCAATGCCACCCACAAAAACACCTATAAAATTCCATAGCCCCGACCACATTACAGCAACAACAGGCTTTAGGGAATGGGTATAAATGACGGTAGCGACAGCATTTGCTGTATCATGAAATCCGTTAATAAATTCAAAAATAACTGCAGAGGTTAGACATGCCAATAATAAAAACGTCAACCAGGGGTCAAGACCAAACATAGAAAGTATTTTTAGTGAAATTTACGAATCATTTTTAAATTAAACCTTCAATGCGCCAACCAATTCACTAGCATTTTCAATCCCATGGCGTTTCATATAATCTTCAATCCCTTCAATAATGTCCACAGCGGCCATTGGGTTGATGAAATTGGCTGTTCCAACCTGTACAGCAGTTGCCCCTGCCAGTAAAAACTCAATGGCATCTGTAGCAGTCATAATGCCACCAATGCCTATCAGTGGAAGCTTTACAGCCTTATGAACCTGGTATACCATACGCAATGCAACCGGTTTAATGGCTGGACCACTCAAACCGCCTGTGATGGTTGACAAAACAGGCTTCCGCTTCTCTGCGTCTATGGCCATGCCCATTAAAGTATTAATTAAGGTAAGCACATCGGCACCCTCTGCCTCAATAGCCCTGGCAACTTCACAGATGTCAGTAACATTGGGAGAAAGCTTCACCATCAGCGTTTTATGATAGACCTTCCTTACTGCCTTCGTTAGTTCTGCCGCTGCTTTGGCGTTGGTTCCAAAGACCATCCCGTCTTTCACATTGGGACAAGAGATATTTAACTCAATCCCTGCAATGTTGTCCAGGGAATTTATCCGCTCTGAAACACACACATAATCATCGACACTGTGACCAACCACATTGGCAAAAACCTGGGTGCCATAACTGCTAAAATCCGGATAAATATTGTCGACGAAATAATCCAGACCTTTGTTCTGCAATCCGATCGCATTCAGCATCCCCGAAGGTGTTTCAGCCATCCTGGGATATCGGTTCCCTTCCCTGGCTTCTAAAGATACCGCTTTGACAAAGATACCCCCCAAACGGCTCAGGTCGTAAAACTCCTGAAACTCCTTACCATAGGCATATGTGCCAGAAGCCGTCGTTACAGGGTTCTTTAGAATTAAGTCATGTATGTTAACACTGAGATCTGGCATGTGTATTTTCTTATGAATGCTTATTAAAGTTTTGGCTGATCCCATCCAACAAGATCCACAACATTGAATACCGGTCCGGATGTGCAGGTAGTCAGGTTGCCTTCATGAGTCTCAACAATACAACAAAGGCAAGCGCCAATGCCACAAGCCATCGTGTTCTCCAGCGAAACTTCACAAGCTACGCCAGCCTCTTGTGCCAGGATTCCTATGGCATGCATCATTGGGTCAGGGCCACAACTGTATATTTTGCTAAAATCTTTGAGTGACGCGAAAACAGGATGCCTGGTAATCAGGCCCTGAAAGCCCAGGCTGCCATCTTCTGTGGCAACCATTACTTCTCCAAGTTTTTGAAAGATGTCAAGGTCAACGATATCATCCTTGCTTCTTCCCCCGAAAATAAATGTAGGCGTAATTCCATTGCTAATAAGAAATTTACCAAGCATCAGCATGGGAGCGATACCTGTCCCGCCTCCTGCAAGCAATGCTTTGTTGCCCGTGGGCAAAGTATAGGATTTCCCTAAAGGATAGATGGTGTTTAAGAAATCTCCTGGTTTCGCCGCAGCCATTGCTTTGGTGCCTTTTCCAACTGCCTTAAACAAAAAACTCAGCGTATTTGCCTGGAAATCAATATCGTAAAAGGAGAATGGCCTTCGCAAAAAAACTTCATGCCCGGGAGGTGCAATTTCAGCAAACTGTCCGGGTAATATCTGGGGCAAAGATTCTGGTGCCCATAAAGTAATTACATGAAAGCCTTGCTTTAAAGTCCGGATGCCGACTACTTCAAGATCATGAATTTGCTTGGTCATCGACAGCTGGAGTTTCTTCCGTAATTTCTTCAGCGACAACTTCTTCCTCGGTGAAATCGAGTAAGCCTTTGTCAAGCAATAAGTTGTACCAACTAATCACCTTACGGATGTCACTGGCATAAACCCTGTCCTTGTCAAATTCTGGCAAAACTTCCCCAAAATATTTCCAAAGTGCGTCGTTCGTAATCTTGGAATCAGGCGCTGTACCGGCAATTTCTTTTTCAGAGATTTTTTTCAGTACCTCTTTCAGCGGCACATCCTCTTCAGTGGTGAAGATGCTGATCTCTTCCAGAGAACTGATCTTGTCGTGAGGAAATACAGGAAAGCGTTTTTGGTCAAGTAAAGACTCGACAATAGCACCAGATTTGGTTTGGCCAACGAGTTTGAATAAGCCCGGTCTACCGGAGATGGACATGATTTTTGAAAGATCCATAAATAGTTTTTGAATTTGTGTCAAAAGTATAAAAAACTAAGCCAGAGATTGGAGGTCAAATAATTTTTTATATAAGCCATTAATTTGCATGAGTTCACGATGAGTTCCTTTTTCCACGATTTCACCCTGATGCAGCACCAGGATCAGATCTACCTTTTGTATGGTCGAAAAACGATGCGCCACGATAAAAGAAGTATGATTCATAAGCAGCTTATCAAGAGCGTCCTGAACCAGTCGTTCCGATTCGGTGTCGAGCGCAGAAGTAGCTTCGTCAAAGATAAGGATTGCCGGCTTGCTAAACACGGCCCTTGCAATACTCAGGCGCTGACGCTGTCCGCCCGACAAACGGCTTCCCCGGTCACCAATGTTGGTGAAATAACCGGAAGGCATCTTTTCGATAAACTCATGTGCATTGGCGATCCTGGCAGCATGCTCAACTTCAGCCATACTGGCATTCGGAATTCCAAAAGCGATATTGTTAAAAACAGTGTCATTGAACAGGATTGCCTCTTGTGTCACGATTCCGAACAATGACCTGAGACTGTCAATTTTAAGATCACGAATGTCGGTGCCGTCGATAGAAATACTACCGCTGCTGGTATCATAGAACCTCGGAAGCAAATCTACCAGGGTGGACTTTCCACCGCCGGAAGGACCAACCAAAGCAATGACGCTGCCTTTTTTAACACTGAGGTTAATGTGTTTCAACACTTCATTGCTTTGATAAGAAAAGCTGACATCATTAAAGTCAATCGTATCTTCAAAGGAGACAATAGGTATGGCATCCGGACTCTCCACGATCTTTTCATCGGCTTCCATGACTTCCATGACACGTGCGAGCGAGGCAGCACCTCTTTGTACCTGGTATAAGGCTGTACTTAGATTTTTTGCAGGGTTGATGAGTTGTGAAAAGATCAGGACGAAACCAATAAATCCCTCGGCCGAAAGGCTGTTGCTGCTATTCAGGACCATATTTCCACCCAAAATAAGGACAAAGACGAGGATAAGCACGCCAAGAAACTCACTTAAAGGCGAAGCCAGGTCAGTACGTCGGAAAACACCTGTCATGAGCCGGGTATACCGGGCATTGATCTCCCGAAACTTATCAGCAGCCATACCAAGCGCATTATAACTTTTCAAAATACGAATACCACCAAGGGTTTCCTCTGTATTGGCCATAATCAAACCCATTGTTTGCTGAGACTTCGTAGAACTGTGTCGGAGCTTTCGCCCTATCAGACCTATAATCAAGCCGGCAAAGGGTAATAAAACCAGCACAAACACTGTTAGTTTGGTGCTTAGGGTAAATAGAGTCACCAGAAACAAAATGATCGTCACCGGCTCCCTGAACATGAGTTCAAAAGAGCGCATGATGCTGTTTTCTATCTCCTGTATATCGCCGGAAGCACGGGAGATCAAATCACCCCGGCGGCTGTCAGAATAATAGGAAAGCGGCAGCACGAGCAGTTTGTTGTATAGATTGTTCCGCAAGTCTTTCACGACACCCGTGCGCACCGGCGCCAGGAAATACAAAGCCATGTATTGGGTGAGATTCTTAAGGAAAAACAAGATGATCACAAAAACACACAATAGGAAAAGGGCTGTCACTTTTCCATAGGACTGAATCACCAGGGTGTTGAGGTAGTTGAAGTTGCCTAGAATGGCATCTTTGCTAAGGGCGAGTGGTGGTGCCGATGTCACCATCTTTGATTTCCCAAAAAGCACTTGCAGAAATGGAATGGTCATCGTCAGCGAAAACACGGAGAAAATCGCCGAAAAGAGGTTAAAGATCACGTTGAGCAAAGCATAGCGCCAGTATGGAACTATGTTCTTCAGTAAAAGAAGGAATTTGCTCATTACCTTGATAGATTATTCTTAAAGATAAAAACGGCCGGTGAAGTTCTCGGGGCTGAGGACTCTTAATTCATCTTTTACTGATTGGCTTACATCGAGCGTGTCGATAAATTCCAAAAAGGTCGCCTGACTGATGTGTCCTTCGCCACGTGTAAGGTTTTTCAACGCGCCATAGGGATCCGGATAGGATTCGCGTCGAAGGATCGTTTGTATTGCTTCAGCAATAACTGCCTGGTTATTTTGAAGATCGGCACTGAGCTTATCTTTGTTTAACAGCAGCTTTCCCATGCCTTTCATCAGGGAGAGGTAGGCGATAAGGCTGTGCGCCAGGGGCACGCCAACATTCCTGATGACCGTCGAATCGGTCAGGTCGCGTTGGAGCCTGGATACAGGCAGTTTGGAGGAAAGAAACTCAAATACAGCATTGGCCATTCCCAGGTTTCCTTCTGAGTTCTCAAAATCGATAGGGTTAACTTTATGGGGCATGGCCGAAGATCCAACTTCTTTCCCAACGACTTTTTGTTTGAAATACTCCATGGAGATATAGGTCCAGATGTCACGGTCAAAGTCAATAAGGATGTTGTTGATGCGTTTCATGGCATCGAACATCGCGGCAAGCTGGTCATAATGTTCGATTTGCGTGGTCGTACGTTGACGCTCCAAATCAAGTTTATCGTAAACAAAGGCTTGCGCAAAGCAATGCCAGTTAATATCAGGATAAGCAACATAATGGGCATTGAGGTTCCCGGTAGCTCCGCCAAATTTGGCACAAAATGGAACGGCCTTCAGCGATTTTAACTGCGCCTGGAGTCGCTCAGAAAAGACATAGAACTCTTTCCCCAAAAGGGTAGGAGAGGCGGGCTGACCATGGGTATGCGCCAGCATGGGAACGTCTTTCCATTCTTTCGCAAACTTGGTAAATTGCTGAATAATATCGCTAAGCATCGGAATAATCACCTGCTTCATCGCATCACGAATCGCCATCGGGAAAGCAGTGTTATTGATGTCCTGGGAAGTGAGCCCAAAATGAATGAACTCTTTATATTCCCCGATTCCCAGCTCATCGAAGCGCCTTCGGAGGAAGTACTCAATCGCTTTAATGTCGTGGTTTGTCTCTTTCTCTATTACTTTAACTTCCTCAGCATAAGTATTCTGAAATTCAAGGTAATATGATCTCAATTTAGAAAAATGGGAGGGATCAAAATTCTTGAGTTGTGGCAACGGAATTTCACAAAGTGCAATAAAATATTCCACTTCTGTTTTTAGTCGGTAGCGGATAATTGAAGCCTCGCTAAAGAATGACGAAAGGATTTCAGTTTGTCTTCTGTAACGTCCGTCTATGGGTGAAAGCGCATCAAGTGCAGGAAAGTCCATAAGGATAATAAAATGATGGTTGTGACGCAAAGGTAGGTTTTTTTAATGTGCTATTTTGTTATACTTTTGACAGGTCTTAAAGCCTAATATTCTTAATAATCCTATGGAATCATTTTACGATCGTTTGATGCAGGATGTGCGCTTCCGTGAGGGTTTGTCAGCCTGTATCAACTGCGGGACCTGTACTGCCATTTGCCCGGGCGCCGAGTTCTATGACTATGACCCCCGGGAGATTATCGATATCGTGCAGACCCGTGATGATAAGCAAATTGAGGACTTGTTAAAGTCGGACAAAATCTGGTTTTGCGGCGAATGTATGTCGTGTGTCACCCGCTGCCCCAGGGGCAATGCCCCAGGGCTGGTCATCATGGCCTTACGATCTCTTTCGCAGGACATCGGACTCTTTGTAGAATCAGAAAAAGGCCGCCAACAGCTTGCCTTAAAACGAACGATCGGAGCATGGATACTGGAACACGGCTATTGTCTTTATCCACCCAAGATCTCTGCTGAAAATCACCCCGAACAAGGTCCAATCTGGAAATGGGAGTTACAAAACCTGCCGGAAGTCATGGAACGCATGGGAGCCAACTTTGAAGGAGAAGGACCCGGTGTCTTCAGGAAGATCCCACAGGAATCTTTGGATGAGATCTACAGCATTTTTGAGATTACAGGTGGCATTAAAAGATTTGATAAAATTGAATTGTTTTCCAGGATCAAAGCTCAAAAACTCGGGATCAGTCTCGATGAAAGCCTCGACAATGACTATATGAAGGAGATCTACGGATAAGATTATGAAAATAGAAGGCAAACAGAAAATCTGGGGCGAATACCAGAAAGAGATCGCAGATGACAAATATTTTTATGTAAGAAGTTGTGTTCGCCAGGCATTTTTCCCTGGTTCTGAGACAGCTTTCTTGCGAATCCTGAAAGACGAACTGGGGAAATCCGTTCATGAAGAACCCAACCATACTACCTGCACCGGCATCGGATACCATTCTGACATAGTGCCCATGGAGACCACCATGACGATGGTCGCCAGGCAGTTTTCGCTGATGACAGAGTCAGGGTATAAAAATTTCGTGCCTTCGTGTATCACCTCTTTCGGTTTGTATTCAGAGGTATTGGAAACCTGGAAACACAATCCCGAACTGGAGGAGCAAACCCGTGACTTCCTTTGGAAAGCGACAAAACGTGAGTTTGAAAAGCCAGATAACCTTGCCCATGCCAGCGATGTGATCTTTAAATTCAGAAAAGAAATAAGTGCAAAGGCGAAACATCGATTGGTGAATCAACAGACAGGTGAACCATTGAAAGTCGTCGAACATATTGGCTGCCATTATGCCAAGATGTTTCCCAGCAAAGGCGTTGGTGGTGCGGAATATCCCTACGTTTTAGTCGGAATGATAGAGGAATGGGGTGGAGAGGTGATCGATTACCCCGAACGCCGTCATTGTTGCGGGTTTGGATTCAGGCAATACCTGGTTCGGGCAAACCGCGGTTATTCCATTGCCTGTTCCCAAAAGAAATTTGAGTCGATGGAGCCCTATAAACCCGATATGATCCTGACCAATTGCCCCGGCTGTCCTATGTTCCTCGACCGCTGGCAATATGCCATCGCAGAGATGGAAGGCAAGACCTATGGCCCCGACGGACAAGGCATTCCAGTGCTAACATACGAAGAACTCGCCGGATTGGTGCTCGGATATGACCCCTGGGACCTGGGACTACAGGTACATCAAATTAGCATTGAGCCTTTATTGCGAAAGATGGGTGTCCCATTTGATCCTGCAAAGAAATATCTCGACAAAAACGGGAACAAGCTCTCTATACCTGAGAACCCGATGAATATTCACTTTGAGTAGCAGAACTGACGAATAAGGCTATCGATTTCGCAATTCAAACTCCTGGTTTGAGCCAGGGCATGTTAAAGCCTGATATTTAAATTCAGGCAAATCAATTAACTAACTTCAAATTGACCAGATCAAACCAAACCTTCCCGCTAATTACTTCTGAGGTGCCGGCACTCAGGTGAATGCACAAGGTGTCAGTTGGAAGCAAACTTAAAGTGTCATAAAAGGCGAATTGTTTCCAAACAAAAGAGCTGTCAATCAATTGCTTTTCGCTGATTTTCAATCCGTTTCGCCATTGTTGCAATGACATGGATCCCATCCAGTTAAAGTTCTTCATCCAGGTGCTGAGCTGATACACATGATTTCCGTTTTGCCCTGTGATGTTGGTCTCGGCAAAACCTTCTTCGGGAAGCCAGAGTGGAACCAGGAACATCGACCAGTTCCCGCCGCCAGGAGGGGCATTCAATTCCAGGGGTGGCATGGGTTGATCAGCAGGTCCAGGACTAAATACCGTGCTTGTCCAGCTTTGAAAACTCGTATCATGAATGGCAGTCTCGAAAGAAGAATTGGAAATCAGGTTGACCGCCGTAGGCTCATGCGTTTCTTTCTTGCAGGAAAGGATCAAGACAAGCAAAACCAATAAAATTGGGATGACATTTTTCATGATTACGGGATTCTGGTGAATAATAATGCAAAGACCATGCAAAAGGATCGAAGTTGCCTGTGTTTGCTATTTTTTAAGATTAAATACTGGAACTAGAGGTTCTTCTTCTTAAATATCTTCAAGGATAATCCCAGAGGAAGCAGAATCCATAAAATCATAACCCCAATGGATAGTGTTATTCCCAATGAAGACCCGAAGAATGCCTGGAACACAGCTCCGGTATACCCCATCAGTGCTGAAATATCCATCTTGAGTAAGACCAGGATCCTGGCAAGATCAATGGGGTTGAGACAACTCAGGATGATACTTAGTTTTTCGAGCGGATATTCTGAAAAGGCGAACATCACCATCAGCATAATACCATCGAAGATGATCGTAAAATAAAACCAGAGAAGCAATGCGATCCCAATGCCGCGTGTTTTATCACGGGTGATTACAGAAGCCAGGAAGGCCAGGGAGACAAACACCAGGCTGAGCAGGCAGCCGGCTAACATGAAATACAATCCCATGGTATCGGCGGCAAACAATAGGACAGGAAGCCCGATTCCGATACAAAAGGCAGCCAGCATCGAAAGTGCGACACCAGTGTAGACCCCCATCAGAATATTACTGCGTTTCAGGGGTTGTGCTACGAGAAGTTCAATGAATTCGTATGAGTTGAAGAAGTAAATTGTTGTAAAAAGCAGGCTTACCAGGGGAACGACCATCAACAATACAGTAAGCAAGCTGCTGAGGCTTTTGCTGGTATCGTCATTCATCAGGAAAAGGCCGAATGAGCTGAGGCTCAGCAAAACTACATAGGCCAGCAGGATACGGTTCCTGAAAATGTCATGTAAAACGTATTTTATGATCTTATACATCATTGGGTCTTTAGGAGTTGAACCAAAGCCTGCCCCAGGCGGCTTTCACCGGTTTCAGATTTAATAGCGCTGATGCTTTTACAGAAAACCTCTTTGCCTTCTACAATATAAGCGATCTGATCCGCAATTTCTTCAACCTCGCTCATGATGTGTGAGGTGACCAGGATCAGTTTCCCGGCCTGCTTCTCCTTAAGAATCTTTTGTTTTAGCACTTCGGCTGCAAGTGGATCCAGCCCTGCAGTAGGTTCATCCAAAATAAGGACCATAGGCCTGAAAAGAAATGCCAGGGCGGCACTCACCTTTTGCCTGGTACCACCAGAAAGTGCCCTCATGGGTTTGTGAAACATTTCGCTAAGTCCGAATGATTCTATCAGCTCTTCATCCATAGGCCCGGAGATGCGATCTTTGCCCAGGTCTTTCATCATATGAAAAAGGGATCCCATGCGCATATTGTCAGGATAACGACCAATCTGGGGCATATAACCGATTTGTTTCTTATAAGTGACGTCACCGCTGATGTCTTGTCCGTTAAACAAAATTGTTCCATTATCAGGAATAACCATTCCCAAAAGGCACTTGATCAAAGTGGTCTTTCCTGAAGCATTCGGCCCGACGAGTGCGACGACCTGGCCAAGGTCAAAGCTCAGGTCGACGTCACTCAGGGCTTGTAGTTTCCCGTATTTCTTTTGTAATCCTGTGATCTGGATCATTGCCTGTTGATTAACATAGATGGTTCTCGATCCGAAATATTGACATATGACATGGAAGGAATGGCTCTTTCTGCTTTGTCGAGAAGTTCAGCCATAAAACTGCGAAGTAAAAACACTGAAGACGGAACGCGTTCAATAATTTGAGAATACAAGCTGACCGGGTTATAAGGAACATCGCCCTTATGGTCCCTGTTCAAATCATATCCACAGTATTTATCCCAATAATTCCCTCTTAAGAAATTCAGATTCTCAGTGCCATTCGTCGTAACATCGAAAGTATTGCCCATGAAGTTGTTGTGCAAAAAAGTATCTTTCTGGCAATCGGCCAGCATCCTAACTGCCAGGCCATTGTTCAGGAAATTGTTGTGCTCAACTTTGATGTCAGACGTTCCTTCCATATACATCCCGGAGGTGTTCTTTGAAAATAAATTGTACGCGATATAACTGTGGCTTATGTCCTTTAACAGGATCCCATAAGCCTGGCTACCCCAATTTTGCTGAAAAGTGTTGTGTTCCATCCGCAAGTTGTGCGTGTACATTACAGCAACGCCACAGCCATTGTTTCTAAAAATGTTGTATTGGTAGGTATCATTATGGGAAAACATAAAATGAAGTCCGTAACGATAGTTGTTTTCACAGAGATTTCCGCTGATTTCACAATGCGTGGCGAATTCAAAATAAATCCCGTCGCGCTGACCGCTTACCTTATTATCCCTGATGTTGATGTGATGGGAATACCAGAGATGTATTCCATTTCCTGAACGAATAGAGGTATTGCTGCCTTGAATTGTATTCCCTTGAATCGTGCCACCATTGACTTTTGAAAGATAGATGCCGAAACAGGTATTTTCCAGGCGATTGTTTTTTATCGTGACATTGTCAATATGCTCAATCCTGATTCCAGCCTTATCTTTGATATTGGCCACACCGCTGTTTCGAAGCACAAAGCCCTGAATAATGACATTCGACGCCCTGACAATGAGTATATTACTCTTGTTTTGGCCATCTAAAACCGGATAGTCAATGCCAATAAGACTTATCGATTTGTCGATGACAAGGTCAATGACTGAATAATTTGATTTGAGAACATTAATGACATCGCCGTCATTTGCAAGAATAAGCGCTTCTTTAATCGTGGCAAGTGACTTCCCAGGGCCAACAGTGATAACTTTCGCTTGGATCGACCCAAGTATAGTCAGGCAAAAAAATAATGTTAGTGCTTTAGTTTTCATGCGTCCCGACAAGCTTTCCCCAACTTAAAAGCTCCCCTCCAATTTTTTGTTGTGTGGCTTTTGCCTCTTGTGTGTCAAAAAATGCGGCCAGGTTGCCGCCCATCGGACTTTGAATGCTATCGCTATGTAGAAAAATGGCTTTCGAAGCATCGATCAAAGTCCCTGGTTTCATATAGTCACTCACATAATAATGTTCACTGGGTTTGGTACCCTTGGCTTTTATATAGCCAATCAGGCATTCTCCAGAGTCGAAGGCAAAGACTTTCCCTGTAGAAGTCATCATTCCGGCGCCAAACTGAGGGTCAATAACCGTCATACGGCAATGTTCACAATTATCCTTCCCATAAGCAAGTTCACGCATTTCATGTTTGCAGGAGACTATTAATATTATTCCAAGGCTGATTGCAATGCTTAAAAAAGCGAGTCGATAAAGGTCAAATGGTTTCATGAATTTAAGCTTTTTTACAACAAAACTGTTCTGTCACAACAACATACATGATACCAAGTGCCGCGATAATCACAAGGTATCCTCCTAGATCAGGAAAGGAACCAGCCAGGAAATTCAATAATTGTTTGTACCCAAGGACAGGAGGCTGGTAGCTCATGCCAGGCACTTTGATGGCTGCATGTGGATTCAAGTTGTGTCCATAATCATAAAGCCACTGATAAAAATCATAAAAAGCAACACCACCTGCCCCCAGCAAACAAATGAGCCAGGCCCACAGCAATGATCTTTTCCTGAAAAGAGCCACTGCAAAACCGAAGACGATTAAAATCCCCAGAGCCCAGGGCATGATCCTGAACTCCGGGAATTCATCTTCATGAATAAGCTTCATGCCGATATAGTGATTCAAACAATTGATCTTATCAACATCCCCGGTGATCTTGTAAAGCCAGATCTGCATCTCCATTCCCTCCGGATACTGCGGGGCTTCCAGGATGATCTTCCAGAAAGGTAGGAAATAGGCACCGATCATCAGAAAGGCACAGGTGAAGATGATGATTCTAGAGGATGATTTCATCGGTCAAAGGTTTGTACTTGTTTCTTATTCGTGATTTATTTTTTGGGTTCTTCAGCAGCAGTAGCACCACCGGAGAATGTCAGCGGAACATTCGCACTGGCTGGAGAAACCCTTGCATATCCCTGCATTTCCTGGTGAAGCGCTGAACAGAAATCAGTGCAATAGAAAGGAAACATCCCGGCACGATCTGGTACCCATTTCAAAGTCTGGGTCTCTCCCGGCATGATCAGCAACTCTGCATTGTTGTTGCCTTTGACAGCAAAGCCATGCGGAACATCCCAGTCCTGCTCAAGATTGGTAACATGAAAATAAACTTCATCACCCATTTTGATCCCTTCGATGTTATCAGGATTCAGGTGAGAGCGGATTGCCGTCATATAAACATCGACTTTTTTACCTGTCCTAACAACCTTTGCTTCAGCCTCAGACTTGATGACAAAAGGATTGCCGTTGTCTTCGATTTTAAAGAACTTTTTAGAGTTCTTTACAATCTTGTCAGCAGGAATTGCCTGGGCATAATGTGGTTCGCCAATCGTAGGAAAGTCCAGCAAAAGCTGCATCTTCTCACCACTGATGTCGAAAAGCTGGGCTGATTGGTTCAGCTCCGGCCCAGTGGGAAGGTAACGGTCTTTGGTGATTTTATTAAGCGCAACGACATATTTTCCGCTTGGCTTCTTTGAGTCACCACCCGGTATGCAAAGGTGTCCTATGGAATAATAGGTTGGGGCACGGTCAACAACAGTTCTTTTCTCAACATCCCATTTTACGATTTCTGAAGAGACAAAGAATGAAGTATACGCAAAGCCTTTGTCATCAAACTCGGTATGCAGTGGGCCGAGACCTGTGCCAGGAACTTCACCGGCAAGTACAGCGTCATATTTCAAGACATTAATACCACCAACTTTACCTTCAAATGCTTTGCTTTCAATTGCTTTCTGCAATTTCTCGAAAGAAAATACCGGGATTGTTGCAGCCAGTTTTCCGCTGGCAACGATATATTTTCCGTCAGGACTTACATCGCAACCGTGAGGTGATTTCGGACAAGGGATGTAATAAATAATTTCCGGAACTTCCTCTGCAAACAAGACAGTGACTTCTTTTTCCTCGGTAGAAGTAGCAGAATGCGTCTTGTCGCTATAAGTATTGTGCATGTATTTCGCAGGGATCTTCTTTCCCTTGCCTTGTGCAACAAGCGCTTCGGCTTTTTTCCAGTTGATCGCCATTACAAAGTCCTTGTCATTCTGGCTTGCATTAACTTCCAAAAGGTTATGAGCTTGTTCAGAATTGTAGCTGGTGAAGAAAACCCAATCTTTTGACACGCCTTTTCCGGCATGGGCCAGGTCGTAGTTGAATCCAGGAACCACGATTTGAAAGGAAACACTCATATTACCGCTTTGAGGATCAACTTTGATAAAGGTTGCGGCACCTTTGAAATTTTCCTTAAAAGTACTGATTGGCACATCGTCCTTGCCGTCGAGCGGCACAGAAAAGCGGGAATTACCCACCACATATTCGGTGTTTTCCGTACAGAAAGGGGAGGCGTGGTTTCCCCCTGCATTGGGAATTTCGATGATATCGACCGTTTTAAAGGTAGTCAGATCAATCCTGGCAATACGAGGCGTATTGTTACCATTGATAAAGATCCAGCGACCATCATCTTCTCCGTTTGTTTTACTGAGTTCGGGATGATGACTGTCGTCCCAGGGCACAAAACCATGAGAAGTGTTTAACATCGGCTTGCTTTCTTCACTGTATCCCCAACCAGATTGCGGATCCTGTGAGAATATAGGGATGTTACGAAGTAAGCGGCCTGAAGGAAGACCATAAACGCCCATCTGGCCGCTGAATCCTCCTGAGGTGAACAGGTAAAATTCATCATACTTCCCGGGAGCTACATAGACTTTGGAAGCTGCATCTCCGGCCATAATACCGCCTATCTTTTTCGGTTTACAGGAGGTAAATACCCCGGCTGACAGCGAGAGTAATACCGTGATTAACAAAACAAATCTGAATTGCTTCATGAGATTGATTTTTAAGGTTTGAATTAAGGTTGTTTACTATTACTTAAATCGTTTTGACGCAGGTATTCGAGAATTTGATGTGCATCAGCATCATTGACATTTTGAAAAGCCATTGGGGTAAGTAACTCTTTATAAAGCTGCTTGGCAACTGGATCAGACTTTATCATCTCTGCCGGATTCGTCATCATATTCAAAATCCACTCAGGCGTACGTCGTTGGGTTACACCTTTTAAACCAGGACCAACGAATTTAACCTCAGTAGGCTTGTGACAGCTGGCGCATTTCGTTGCAAATATTTTCTTTCCAGACTCGGCTTTAGCAGGATCTAGCGCTGCCAGTGTTTCCTGAGTGTACTTGCCGACACCCTTACTGTCGCTGTGGGCCTTTGTGTCAACAACAATATTTGTATCGACAGAAGCTCCTTTGTCAGCAGTGCTTGTGGATTCTCCGCCTCCGCATGATTGCAGGATGAGGATAAGGCTCAATAAGCCTAATGCCGGAAGAAGTGTGATGATTTTTCTTTTCATGATTTTGTAAATAATGGGTGAAATTGTTTTGATTTCAAGGTTTATGGTAATCTTTGAAGTTTTATGAAGCAAAGTTAAAAAAGATTTCAGTTATAAAAGTATTTCAATACCGAAATATAGTAATTATATTCATAACAAATGTTAAATGTGAATTGTTTAACAAAGTCTTCGTTTTTTTTAATAAAACTTTCTCATTGTCCTATAAATTCGTATTTTTATCCCACATATAGGATATGAGACAAGAAAAGCATGTAAGCATTTTTGGCGCCGGGCCGGCCGGCATTGTTGCCTCAGCAGCATTATCGGAGCTGGGGTATGAAGTAAGTTTAATTGAGTCTAAGGATGTTATCGGTGGGCATTTGCAGCAGTGGGATCACCTTTTTCCTGAAAAACGACTTGCTTCCGACATTCTCGCTAATCTTAGTTCCACTATTAAACCTGAAGTGACCGTCTATTTATCGGATAGTGCTAAGAAAATCGAAAAAAACAAGGAATTCAGCATCCAGCTTACATCCGGAAAATCACTAAAAGCAGATGCTATTCTGCTTGCCACAGGTTTCGACACATTTGATGCCAGCAGAAAAGAAGAATATGGTTACGGAATTTACGACCATGTTATCACCTCTGCTGACCTGGAGTTAAGATTCAAGGAGTATGCGCCAATGTTAAGCAGTGCCGGTGTTTCCCCCAAAAAAATCGGATTTGTACATTGTGTCGGCTCCAGGGATGAGAAAGCAGGTCATATGCACTGTTCCAAAGTGTGTTGTGTCACCGCCGTAAAACAGGCCATAGAAATTAAAGAGAAGTTTCCTGAAGCCGATGTCTATTGTTTTTACATGGATTTGCGCATGTTTGGACTGGGTTATGAAGAGCTGTATAAAGAAAGTCAGGAGAAATATGGTATTCAATTTATCCGTGGACGTCTCAGTGAAGCATTTGAAAACCAGGATGGGACTGTCCTTGTAAAAGTTGAAGACACATTGGCCGGAAAACCTTTGAAAATCAGCCTAGACTTGCTTGTATTAATGGTTGGTATGCTTCCCTCGGCAGGAACAAAAAAGATGAGTCAACTGATGAACCTGGAGCTAAACCCCAATGGGTTTCTGGCATCACAGGATGCCCTGACCGCCTCTCATGACACCAACATTCCTGGTGTCTTCATAGCCGGAAGCTGCCGCGCCCCTAAGACCCTGGAAGACACACTGGCTGATGCACGATCTGCTGCCATACGAATTGACCAGTATTTATCTGAGAATTAAGTTCAATGGCAAAGCAATGGGGATACGGCATCAACAAAGACAGGCAGATCGACCTGGATGGAAAGGATATGCGTATCACCCAAGCAATCATCCTGGCAGAACCCACCATCGACTTATGTATTTCTTGTGGAAGCTGTGCTGCTACCTGTTCTGCTTCCAATTTCACCTCCTTGAGTTTGCGCCATATCATCCTGAAGCTGAAGAGAGGGGAATACCAGGGCCTGGCAGAGGAAATTAGCCGCTGCATGCTCTGCGGAAAATGTAATCTGGCTTGTCCCCGCAATGTAAACACAAGGAACCTGATTTTGCAAATACAAAAATCACTGGAAAATCATGGCCGTAATTGAATATGATCCATTTGTTTTGCCATTTAGCCTTGGAGTAATTATACTGCTTGGAATATTGCTATTAAAACTGTTTCGCTGGCTCAATCGTTTCACCATTGAAGACCGTAAGGCATTTCGTGAAGGATTTACACTCGACAACACCCTGGCTTCGGTGAAAGAGGTCTTTTTTGAATCATTGATGCACCGTAAAATGTTCAGGCGCAACTTCTACCTGGGCTATATGCACATGACATTCGCCTTTGGCTGGTTGATGCTGATATTAATTGGAAACATCGAATCTCGGGTTCACAGCGGCTCTCATATGAACTTCCCGTATTATCCGATATTCTTTAAGTTCTTCGTGCATGAACGTTGGAATATTCCTGGCGGACAGCTCTTCATCTTTTTGATGGACTTCTTCCTCTTATTTGTATTGACAGGCCTGGGACTGGCTCTTTTCAAACGCAGCTCCAGCCGAATCTTTGGGATGAAAAAAACCACAAAGATGCATGGCATCGATCGAATTTCGCTGGTAGCGCTCTGGATGATATTCCCGATGAGGTTGTTGGCCGAAAGCTTTACTTCCGGCTATTCACATACCGGTGGTTTTCTCACCGGAACCCTGGGCTATGTTTTTGCCAGCTTTCTCCCTGTTGAATTCCTTGCTTACCCGGCCTGGTGGGCCTATTCAATAAGCCTGATGTGCTTTTTTATCCTGCTGCCTTTTACGCGATACATGCATATTCCGGCAGAAGTCATGTTGATTTTTATGAGGAATTATGGGATGAAGACACTTCCGCAAAGTGTCATCATGACCCGTTCTGAACTTAATGCCTGCTCACGTTGTGGGCTTTGTATCGACACTTGTCAGCTAAAAGAACAGTACGCCGTAGCGCCTGCTTATTTTTTCCGTGAGGTCAGAGAGGGTAGGGCCAGCGACCCGCTAACACTGAACTGCTTATTGTGTGGGCGATGTGAACTTGCTTGCCCGGTTGGTTTGCATCCCAACGAAATCCGTATTGGCACCCGTGTACAGAAAAAGCCTGATGTTGATTTCGCCTTCCCTTACCTGATCAACAGATCGCCTCAACATGCCGACGTGATTTATTTTGCCGGCTGTATGACTCATTTGACGCCTGGCATCAAAAACAGCATGCTCAGGATCATGAATTCGGCCAAAGTCGATTATTATTTTATGGATGAAAAAGGTGGTGTTTGTTGTGGGCGCCCACTTAAAATGCAAGGTAATCTGGAAGCCGCTAAAGCATTGACAGAACACAATCTCAGCATTATTAAAAATACAGAACCTCGAATACTGGTGACTTCCTGTCCGATCTGCCTGAAAGGCTTTAAAGAGGATTACGGACTTGAGATCCCTGTCCTGCATCATTCTCAATTTATAAAACTACTCATAGAGAAAAAGAAACTCCAACTTTCGAAACTCGATCTGAAACTGGCCTATCACGATCCTTGCGAGTTAGGCCGCGGCTGTGGAATCTATGATGATCCCAGGAATATCTTACAACAAATTGCAACACTTAAAGAAGTTGGCTCCGCTGCTGAAAACGGAGACTGTTGCGGCGGGAGTCTGGGCTCCGCTAACCTCACCTCAGCAGAACGAAAATTAGTGACCCACGCAAGCTTAAAAACGCTGCTTGCGGGCCAGCCCGACTGTCTCATTACCGCCTGCCCTTTGTGTAAAAAAACCTTTCAAAACGCCACCGATACTAAAGTTCTTGACCTGGCAGAACTGGTTGCCGACTCCCTGATCACAGCCTCAGAAGAGACGGTTCCTGAAAAAATATTTACAGATCAAATGGCTTATATTTATAAACAATGATGTTTAAAAAGCTGTTAGCCAATTCTGTAATACTGGTCTTCTCAACTTTAGGTTTAATATCCATATTGTTTGTTTTTGATTATTTGCTAGGGGTGGGTATCCCTGCGGAATTGAGCTTTACCTGCCGTTGGCTTTTCATTGCATCTCTTTGCCTCTATGGATTGAAGCGGCGATCCCTGACAACTTGGATCCTGATCAGCATGGTAATCGGCGCGGAGTTTGGCCATGACTGGCCATCCATCGCGGTCAACTTTAATATTTTTAGCAAAATATTCCTACGGATGATCAAGACGATCATTGCCCCCTTGCTCTTTTCTACGCTGGTGGTAGGCATTGCTGGACATGCCGACCTAAAACAGGTAGGTAGGATGGGATGGAAATCCTTGCTTTATTTTGAAGTGGTGTCCACCATCGCCTTATTTATCGGTTTGTTGGCAATCAATATCAGTGGGGCAGGTATTGGCGTTCATATGCCTGCCATAGCGCATGCCCCGCTACCTGTTATCGAAAAACAAGGTTTTCAGGACATCGTCCTGCATATTTTCCCTGAAAATATTGCCAAATCTATTGTTGACGGGCAAGTCCTGCAGATCGTGGTTTTCAGCATCCTTTTCGGCATAGCCCTGGCAATGGTTAAAGAAAAGTACAGAATGCCCATGCTTCATTTTTGTGAGAGCCTGGCCGAGACGATGTTTAAGTTTACTAACCTGGTGATGTATTTCGCCCCTGTTGCGGTAGGAGCTGCCATCGCCTATACGGTTGGACATATGGGAATAGGGATACTGTTTAACCTCCTGCAATTGTTACTTACCTTATATGCTGCGCTACTGGCCTTCCTGCTTCTTGTTCTTTTCCCGATTGCGTTAATCGCCAGGATACCTATAAAGCCGTTTATCAAAGCTGTGGCTGAACCCGCTACTATTGCTTTTGCCACAACAAGCTCTGAATCTGCACTGCCACGAGCCATGGAAAATATGGAGACATTTGGTGTTCCCCGGAAAATCGTCGCTTTCGTGCTACCTACTGGTTATAGCTTTAACCTCGATGGTACAACCCTATACCTGGCATTGGCTTCTATTTTTATTGCCCAGGTGGGTGGCATTCATTTGAGTATTGGGGAACAGCTCCTGATGATGTTCACGCTAATGCTTACCAGCAAAGGCGTAGCAGGTGTTCCGCGGGCATCTTTGATCATCTTGCTGGGTACGGCAGCCAGCTTTGGACTACCTGTGGAACCTATCTTTATCATCCTGGGAATCGATGAACTGATGGACATGGGCAGAACCTCAGTTAATGTTATCGGGAATTGCCTCGCTTCAGCAGTTATAGCCAGGTGGGAGGGGGAATTTGATGATAAGGCAATGTGTGAACCCAAAATATAAAAAAAGCCCGTCACAATTAAGTGACAGGCTTTAAAATAATAATCCGAATTTAAATTATAGGTATAGGCGTTTGGGGATCCCGTTGTTTGGTACTTCTATAAACAGAAACAAGAAATTACAATGTTCCCTGGACGAATATCATTTTAGAAACAATAGAAGGAATAAGATAGATACAATCTTCGATGTGAACCTGAAAAGGATGGTAATTAATGAGCCGGTCCCAATAACTATGAGCATTTCCGAGTGATCCCTAAACGCCAATACCTCTTAAATTATTTCTTCTGCTGATCTGCATTGTCTTTTGCAGCCGGGGCTTTATCCGCATCTTTTGTTTTTATTTCCACTTCTTTTGCGGGGGTTGGCTTCCGTATTGGCTTTGGCTTTTGGATCTTAGGATTCTGAGGAGCCGGTACAGGAGTTGCTGCCGGCTTTACTTCGCCTGGATTCAAATTGTTTTTTTGGGGTTGAGGCGTAGCCCCCGGGCGGTTTGTTCCTGGTTTTACCATTTGCCTTGGGTTCTTTGGCGCATTGCTTTGTTGCGGTGCTTCAGGTTTTACAGGCTGCGTCGAAGGCTGGGAATTGTTTTGTGGTTTTAGCCCTTCAGGCTTTGCAGGCTGACGAACTTGTTCGGTATTCACCGGAGGCTTAGGCCCTTCAGGTCTCACGTTCCTTGGAGATTGCTGTGGCTGAACCTGTTGTGGCTGAAATTGTTGCTCTGTTTTTTGAGATGGAGCAACATTTTTGTTGTTTGGCGATTCAGCAGGGACAGCCCTGTCATTTCTTTTTAATTGCTCAATGGGTTTCACTGCCTTAGGCTGGCTTGTTGCAGTGGTTTTCTGATCAATCCCCGGCCGATACATCCGGATCTGTTCATTACGATCCTGATCTCTGCCTGGTTTGTCGCTTTCTGCAATTTTTGAGATCGGAATCGAATGACCTACTGTTTTTTCAACATCTTCTTTCCTCGGGCCTCTGTGGTATCTGTCGTGACCACCGTCATTTCCATTATAGTTATTGATAATGGTGATGTTATTAACCGTCGTATTGTTACTGTTTACCTGATAGTTATTCCAGTTGTGAGCATGCAGGTGATGACAATCCACAAAAACCCATTGGTTGTTGGGCGGCATCGCATTGCCGTATCCATAGTTGGAAGGCATCGGAGCCCAGCCATAATAGCCATTGGACGATCCCCAGGTTACCCAGGCAGGAGCCCAGGTATTCCCCGGAACCCAGAACCATCCATAATAAGGATCGAAATTCCATCTTCCGTAATGAAATGGTGCCCAACCCCAGTCATAGTCCGAGACCCAGGTATATCCATATTCAGTATAAGTCCAATAGCCACTACTGTTATATGGCTCAAAGCCATAAATCCCCTGTGGAATCCATACATATCCGTAGCTTGGGAAATTGACCCAGTCGCCATAAGGAGCCAATGCATCATAAAAGACCTGAAACCCTTGTGACTGAACATAAGCAGGCTGGGGCGGGGGAGGAGCGGTAGGAAGAGGTGGCGGCGGTGGCGGTGCCTGAACATGATCATGCGTGGTAACGATACATCCGCTCAAAAAGACCGTCATCAATGCTATACTCAAAAGTGTTTTCATGGCTGTAGAATTTGTGGTTAAGGTAGTAATGATTTTATAACAACAAATTCAGTGCCATCCTTTTTCAGCCCTGTTCGTACTCTTTAAGGATATCTTTGACACCATCCGGGCTGACGCGTCCATAGACCTTGTCGCCAACAGTAACAACGGGCGCAAGACCACAGGCACCCACGCAACGAAGGCAGGAGATAGAAAATTTCCCGTCGGCCGTGGTTTCTCCTACATTCACCTTTAATATTCTTTTAAACTCATCCAAAACTTTCTCCGCACCACGCACATAACAAGCGGTGCCCAGGCAAATGGAAATAGGATGAATCCCCTTGGGCTGCATGGTGAAAAAGGAGTAAAAAGTCACGACTCCATATACTTTAGCCAGGCTGACATTCAACTCTTTGGCCACTACTTCCTGCACTTCCGCAGGCAGATACCCAAAGATGCCCTGGGCTTTATGTAAAACGTTGATCAGCTCATGAGGGTCATTGTTGAACCCGTGACAAACTTCTTTTAACTTTTCGACCTGTGCGGGTTTTAGCGATACTTTAATGTGTGACATAATGCTTCCTCCTATAAATTAGTCGATGATAACTTCATTGGTTTTGTCAAAATAATGGGTATGTAGCAACTGATGGGATTTCTCGCTTAGTGGTGCACCCAGGAATTCTTTGTAAAGCAGCTGAACGTAGGGATTCTCATGGGATTTCCGGATCACTTTGAGTTCATCTTCATTATAAAGGGCTTTCTGCCTTGCTTTTAAAATGTTACTGTCGCCATGGTTGTAGGGTTGTCCGCCTCCGCCAATACAGCCACCCGGACAAGCCATGATTTCAATGGCATGAAACTTTGATTTCCCGGCCCTGATGTCTTCCAATAGCTTCCGTGCATTACCCAAACCATGGGCAATGCCGATTTCCAGTGGGAATCCATCCAGATCGATTGTCGCTTTTCTGATACTTTCCATGCCTCTTAATTCCTCGAAACTGATCTTCTCAAGCGTTTTACCGGTATGGAGCTCATAGGCAGTTCTCACCGCAGCTTCAATCACACCGCCTGTTGTGCCAAAGATGACTGAGGCACCTGTAGATTCTCCTAGCGGATGATCAAAATCTTCTTCAGCCAATGCGCGGAAGTCTATGTTGGAAAGCTTGACGAGCTTAGCCAGTTCACGCGTGGAAAGGGAAAAATTCACATCCGGATCACCATCTACTGCGAATTCTGGTCGCGAACACTCATATTTTTTAGCAAGACAGGGCATGATTGACACCACGACCATATCTTTTCTATCGACACCAATTTTTTCAGCCAGATAAGATTTCGCAATAGATCCAAACATCTGCTGTGGCGATTTCGCTGTGGATGGAATATCCAACATATCAGGAAAATTATGCTCGAAGAAATTCACCCATCCCGGACAACAGGATGTAAGAATCGGCAGCTTAACAGATGTGTCTCCCTGCAGATGACGTGTCAACCTTCCAAGAACTTCACTGCCTTCTTCCATGATGGTAAGGTCAGCGGCGAAGTCTGTATCAAAAACATAGTCAAATCCCAGACTCCGTAAGGCTGCAGCCATTTTTCCGGTTACCAAAGTACCAGGCTTCATGCCGAACTCTTCGCCAAGAGCGGCGCGAACAGCAGGAGCCGTCTGTACTACAACAGTTTTTGTGGGATCTGCGAGGGCTGCCAGAACTGCGCGAGTGTGGTCAACCTCAGTCAAGGCACCCGTTGGACAAACTGAGACACATTGCCCGCAATAAGTACAGGTGGAATGATCCAGGTTCATTTCAAAAGCAGGAGCAACTACAGCCTGAAATCCACGGTTGACGGCCGAGAGAACCCCGACAGTTTGCACGTCGTTACACATCATCTCACAGCGACGACACATGATGCATTTGTCGATGTCGCGGATAATTGCCGGTGATGTATCCTTACGGTAAGTTGATTTTTCGCCTTCATAATGGATCTCGCGGATGCCAAACGTCTGCGCCAGGTGCTGCAATTCACAACTTCCTGATTTTGAACAAACCAGGCAGTCGTATGGATGATCAGAAATGATGAGTTCCAAAACAGTTCTGCGGGCATTCAGTACCCTGATCGAATGGGTATTGACAAGCATTCCTTCTGAACATTCTGTCACACAGGCAGGAGCGAGGTTACGCCTTCCGGCGACTTCAACGACACAAACCCTGCATCCGCCGGGTTTGTTTTCAATATTCATATCCCCTAAGCTGTAATGACAGAGACTGGGAATTTCTATTCCGACCTGCCTGGCGGCTTGTAAAATAGTACTGCCTGCCTGGACTTCGATTTCTTTTTTGTCAATCGTTAGTTTTATCGTATTCATTTTCAAGCTCTTATTTAGTGAAAATCGCATTGAACTTGCATCTTTCCAAACAGGCACCGCATTTAATACAGATACTCTGGTCGATGAGGTGAGCCATTTTTTTCTCACCAGTGATCGCGTTTACAGGACAGTTGCGTGCACAGGCCATACAACCTACACAAGCTTCTTCTTCGATGATATAGCGCATCAGGTGTTTACAGACTCCGGCACGGCATTTTTTGTCGACCACATGTTCCAGGTATTCTTCCCAGAAGTTATCCATGGTAGAGAGAACAGGGTTTGGCGATGTCTGGCCAAGGCCGCAAAGAGAAGTGTCTTTAATGACCTGACCAAGGTTTCGCAGGTTCTGAAGGTCCTGCATCGTACCTTCACCACGGGTGATCTTTTCCAGGATCTCATGCAAGCGTTTGTTCCCGATACGGCATGGGGAACATTTCCCGCAGGATTCTTCCACAGTAAATTCCAGGTAGAATTTGGCCACGGCAACCATACAGCTTTCCTCATCCATAACGATCATCCCTCCGGAACCCATCATGGAACCAGCTTTGATCAGGTTTTCATAATCGATAGGTGTGTCTAAATGTGCCTTTGTGAGGCATCCGCCTGAAGGGCCACCGGTTTGAACAGCTTTAAATTCTTTGTCGTCCACAATACCGCCACCAATATTATAGATCACATCGCGTAATGTCGTTCCCATTGGAACTTCAATGAGGCCCACATTGTTAATTTTGCCAGCCAAAGCAAAGACTTTGGTGCCTTTTGATTTCTCATTTCCGATGGAGGCAAACCATTCAGGACCTTTGTTGATGATGACGGGCACCGAGGCAAAGGTCTCTACATTATTCACATTCGTTGGCTTTTCATGGTAACCTGAAACCGAGGGAAAGGGAGGTTTTACATTTGGTTCCCCGCGATGCCCTTCCATAGAATGAATCAGCGCTGTTTCTTCGCCACAAACAAAAGCTCCGGCACCGTAACGGAGTTCCAGATCAAAGGAGAAATCTGTTCCTAAAATATTTTTACCCAACAAGCCATGCCTTCTGGCCTGACTTATCGCGATCTGAAGTCGTTCGATAGCAAGCGGATATTCAGCCCTTATATATACGAGTCCTTTATCGGCCCCAATACAATAACCACAAATCGCCATCGCTTCAATGACGCTGTGAGGATCGCCTTCCAAGACTGAACGGTCCATAAAAGCACCCGGATCGCCCTCATCAGCATTACATACTACATATTTCTGTACATTTTCGCTCTGGCGGGTGATCTTCCATTTCAATCCTGTGGAGAAACCTCCGCCACCCCTGCCACGAAGACCTGAGTCAATGATTTTTTGAATCGTTTCGTCAGGGGTTAGCATAGTCAACACTGTACTCAATGCCATGTACCCTTGTTGGGCAATGTAGTCCTGAATGAGTTCCGGGTTAATCACACCACAGTTTCTGAGTGCAATCCTAAGCTGCACGCCATGATCAAAATTTTGGAGTCCGCCCTGAGTCGGATGCGTATCTGGAGTGATGTAGTGAGTCGGTATGATACCAGCGACAACTTCGCCTTTTTTTATATATTTTTCTATGATTTCGTCAGCCTTCCGGGTATCAACATAGCCAAAAACCACAGGTTCATGGCCAGGCTTCGTTACCTCTATGGTGGGTTCAGCATAACAATAACACATACAACCTGTAGGTATGACTTCTGCTTCAATGTTCCGCTTGGCAAGCTCTTCCACAAAATAATCACGAATCACCCTGGCACCAGATGCAATTCCACAAGTAGCCATTGCAATTCTCACATAAACTTTTACAGCAGCATCAGGGCTTTCCTGCTTTTGCTTCAACAGATCAGATTTCCATTGAAGCAGTTCTTCAGGTTTAGAAATAAATAACTTGTTCATTTTCAATATTTTTCTTAGAATTAAACGAGTCGAAGACAGAAGAAATAAACAATCTTGAGTAACTGCTACAAAAATAACAATAAATTTCCAATCAACAAGAATTAATTGTGATTATATTCACATTGTTATTTTATTCACAGTTGTTGAGATTTGAGCAATAAATGCTCCCAAATAGATTACTAAAATAATCATTTTTTTATACCTTCACTTCTCTATATCCAATAAATGAAAAACACCCTCCTGGCATTATTTCTAATATTATTTTTTATATCATGCAAGAAAAATGATCCCGTTAATTCAACGCCAACTGTTCCAAAAATATTCCAGCTCCAATGTTTCAATTGTACAGCATATCCTTCTGCAACAGCATATACAACCTATAATGGTACCATCTCGGTACCCTATTCCGGGGGCAATGGCGTAAACCATGCTGAAGGCATCGCGATATCTTCAACAGGCGTAAGCGGTTTATCAGCGAAACTTCAGGCCGCTACCTTAAACAGCGATACAGGTAACCTCGTATATCAGGTTAGCGGAACTCCGTTGAGCAGTGGTATCGCCACGTTTTACATTTCTTATCAGGGGGAATTGTGTGCTGTTTCTATAAACGTTCTGGAGCACGCCTTTTCTCAGTACGGGACACCTTTTGCCCACGTGCCTGACAGACAGGATGCAACAATTTACCAGGTAAATATGCGCGTATTCAGTCAACAAGGTAATTTCCAGGGTGTAATTAACCGATTAGATTCATTGAAAAATCTTGGGGTTAATGTCATTTATTTAATGCCAATATACCCGCTTGGGCAGATCAATGCAGTAAATTCTCCTTATTGCGTAAAAGACTATCTCTCTGTTAACCCTGAATTCGGAACCCTGACGAACCTTCGTGAACTTATTGATGGCGCACACACCAGAAACATGAGTGTTATCCTGGATTGGGTCGCCAATCATACTTCATGGGACAACGTCTGGACCAGTGCTCATAAGGACTGGTATCTACAGGACGGGGCAGGGAATATCTTAAGTCCGCCCGGAACAGGATGGAATGACGTTGCCCAACTCAATTTCAGCAGTAAAGCGATGCGGCTTGAGATGATAAGAAGCATGAAATACTGGATTTACACTGCAAACATTGATGGCTTCCGCTGTGATTACACCGATGGTCCACCAATTGATTTCTGGAAACAGGCAATAGACTCGCTTAGAAAAATCACAACCCACAAATTGCTCTTTCTGGCCGAAGGGAACAAAAGCACCTGCTTCAATGCCGGATTTGATTACATCTTTGGATTTAGCTTTTATGCACGGCTTAAAACAATTTACAACAACAACCAGCCCGTAAACGGGATTGATGATGTTAATAACTCAGAATATGTTAATGCTTCGAACGGACAGCAAGTTGTGCGCTATCTCACCAACCATGATGTCAATAGCTCAGACGGAACTCCTTTAGATTTATTCGGAGGTGCGAAAGGCTCAATGGCAGCATTTGTCGTGGCTGCCTATATGAAAAGTGTACCCATGATCTACAATGGACAGGAAGTTGGATTGCCTTACCGGCTGATGTTTCCTTTTACCGGCGCAAATATTGACTGGACCATAAACCCGTCGATTACTGCGGAATATAAGAGAATCATCGCCTTTAGAAATACGAGTGTTGCAATCAGACGAGGCCAGTTAACATCATATGGCAATGCTGATATTTGTGCTTTTTCCAAACAAGAAGGTACCGAGAAAGTCTTTGTTGTGTCAAATCTCCGAAATAGTACACTGAATTACATACTACCATCTGTTTTGGCAAATACGACATGCACCGATGCAATGACAGGCCTTCCGGTTTCCTTCAATACCCAGATCACCTTGCAAGCCTATGACTATATTGTTCTGAAAATGCAGTAGCTATTGTGGTATATATGAGCCATTTACATCCCCATAACAAAGGCCTTTGATGTTACAGCTAACCGGTGCAATTCCAGGAACAATGATCGAATGAGTTTCAAAAACCCAATCACGATGCATTGGGTATTCAAGAATCACCCCGGTAAATCGCTTTACTACCAGGAGCGCATCTTTCGAATTTACGACATTATCATCATTCACGTCCGCTGCTAGTAAAGGCAATCCTGAAAGACCAAGAAGACTTACAAAATATTTAATAATCATCAAAGCATCCGCTGAATTCACGCCTCCCCAGCTTGCATTACTTTCAGCACGTACTGAATAATTACCGGATGACACATTATTGAATGAATACATACCATATTGATTGGTCACGGTCTCTGAAAGAACAGAGTCATTTTGCATCAATCTTACAGTGACTCCCGACAAAGGTGTCTCATCAAAATTGTCATACTTTATATACCCGTTAACGGAACTGATTTCAGGACTACTGGATAAACTTCCTGCCTGAATGAAAAGATAAGAGTCACTTGTGGTATTATCTCCGTCTGCTATAGCTATCCTTAGATGATAAGTAGCACCCGGTATCGTTGCAATACCAGCCATCAATGGAGTTGTATATGAATCAAGCTGTATTTCATTACGATAATTTTTTACATAATACTGGCAATTCATACAAATACCTGCATCATTATATCCATAGTTGATTGTATTGATGCCAACTGCGATGTTATTGCTACCCGGAATAAGTGCCATATTTGTATTATGGTAATCACCACCACCAGGCTTTGGCCCACTGATATAAATAGCAAAACAATCATTTGTTTGATTGATAAGTTCAGGATATTCTTCAGAACCAAAAACATAACTAAACTGAAACCAATCGTTCAATGGTTTAATGTCACATTCGAGGATTGCGGCATCATGGGTCGTCGCATTAATCATAGCTGACAAAAGTGAATCACCTGGCAATCCAAGATCCTGGCCTGCTGCAGTATTGTCGTTGGGGCCAATCGCTGTTGTAACAAGCCCTGTCGAAATTACGATCCCTGTATCCAGGCCCAGCTTCGTACATGCTGCACTAAAACTTCCAATAGCACCAGAGGCTCCGGTAAAACTAATATTAGACATAATAACCCCATTCCCTTGAAAGATGGATTCAAAAGTATTGGGGACATTCACGATGGGATTTACCGAAAGATATTTAGTAGCTACAAAGTTGTCTTGTACGGTATCATCGTCGAAGTCCATATCATTTGGAATCGGAATTGAAGTAAAAGCAATAAATGGATAGATTCCACATGAACTTATTGTAATTGCCTGGCTAAACTGATAATACAACTCATCATCAGGATTCAAGGTGTCAGTAATTGTATCATTAATTATTGTCGTGTCATTGAAAATGAAGTGGATAGGGATGTTCGTTTCTACCATATCACCTACATTATAAACCCATACTTCTGGATAATAGCTTATTGGGTAGGAACTTTCAGTAATGCCTCTCACATATTGAACAATTTCAACCTCATGAAAGAAGACTGGCACAACATCTAAAGTATAATCTTCAGTTTCACCAAAATGATCTGATCCGCAAGGCATGGGTAGCTGATCCCGGTTCATTACAATTCTTATCCTAAGGTCTCCAATTTCTGCAGTAAGCGGAACAATCACATTTGCTGTAAAAACAGTAGGTCCTCCTGTTACCACAATAGGATTGTCATCCAGGAAAGAACCATTATGATTCCAGTCAATCCATACGCCGCATTGGGTCATTGGCGACGGTTCTCCATTTATAACAAATAAAACTAAAGTGTCGCCAACGATGCATGTAGTGCTCAGACTGGAATAATCAGAATATCCACCATTCTGGCAATAACTCGAATTCTGTATTGAGCCAAATTGAACATGTGAAATATAGTCAGCAGAAGTATCTGCCCCTGAATTACAATATTCCAGGGTCATATTCTGACTTGTCTTTTTGGCTGAATGCCCTGGTAATGGGATTTTTCGTTGACCGGCAGCCATGTTATGTCCATGAACAAGCCTGGTTTGAATTGTTTTTTGTTTTATTGCAGCGATCGCCGGTGATTGCGCGAAATTCACCGAAGAGATAAATACACTGCAAAAAATTAATGCGCTGAACGGGGGGGAAATTTTCATAGCAATAAATTTTTAACGTAAATAAAGAACTAGGATAAAAGTACATCAATTCTTACCGAAATGGTGATTTTTATCATTATTTTAGTATTTAATTATATAAATACCAAATTATAAACCTGAATATCAAGCAATTACTTATAAAAAAAATAAACTCAAAACTAACGAAAATCATAGAAAAGTCACCCGCCTTACCTAAAACAGGCCAAAGAGTTAACCGTATCACGAACCCAACCCTCCCCAATCTTGGGAGAACGGTGGGATTTGCCCTCTCCAATTTGGGGAGGGCAGGGTGGGGTATGTAAGAAGTGAAAGTTAAAAGAAAAAAGGCCAGCTCAATGAGCTGGCCCCCGGGAATCTAGTATCGCTTCCTTGGTTTGTAGTGTGTGTGTAGTAAGTCGTGTGATTTGTGTCCAAGTGGTTCACCAAGGAACTCTTTATAGATATACGATACTTCTGGGTTTTCATGTGATTTGCGTCTAGCCATGCCTTCATCCTCTGCATAAATAGCATCGGCACGTTTCTGACGAATTTCAGGAGAGGTCGGGATCGGCTGTCCGCCGCCTCCGATACATCCTCCCGGACAACCCATCACCTCAATGAAGTGATAAGCTGCGGTTTTATTGATTACAGCTTCCATCACCTGTTTGGCATTAGAAAGACCATGCGCAATTGCAACACTGAGTTCAACGCCTTCAAGGAAACTCCATTCGGGTTTCACATCCTTGATCATGACTTTCGCCTCTTTTACGCCCTCCATTCCCCGAACAGGTAAAATGTTTAGCTTGGCAAAAGGAACTTCACGGCCCGTAACGATCTCATAGGCTGTCCGTAAGGCTGCTTCCATAACACCACCGGTTGACCCGAAAATGACAGCAGCTCCGGTAGATTCTCCCATAATGGTGTCATATTGCATGTCATCGAGTTTATCAAACTCAATACCAGCCTGTTTGATCATCATGGCAAGTTCGCGGGTGGTAAGCACAAAGTCAACATCCTGGTAACCACTGTCGCGAAGTTCAGGACGACCACATTCAAATTTCTTAGCAGTACATGGCATGATGGAAACACAAACCATATTTTTGGCGTTGATGTTTTTCTTCTGGGCATAATACGTCTTGGCCAGGGCACCAAACATCTGCTGTGGTGATTTACAGGTAGATAAGTTCGGGAGCATATCAGAATACATATGCTCTATGTATTTGATCCAACCCGGGGAGCAAGAAGTAAACATGGGCAGGACAACATCTTCGTCCTTGTCGACCAGCGCTTTTTTCAAACGGGTCAGTAACTCAGTTCCTTCTTCAAGAATCGTGAGGTCGGCAGTGAAGTCAGTATCAAGGATTGAATCAAATCCCATGGCTTTCAGCGCAGCAACCATCTTACCAGTCACGCGGCTTCCAGTTTCCATGCCCAGGTCTTCACCCAGGGCCACACGAACCGCAGGTGCTGTCTCAACAACCACATGTTTGTTGGGATCGTTGATGGCTTCCCATACCTCTTCTATATACGAACGTTCGGTAAGGGCACCGGTAGGACAACGGTTCACGCACTGACCACAATTGGTGCAAACAACCTCATTCATTGGCTTGTTGAGGAAGGTGGAGATCTTCTGATGATCGCCTTTATGACATACAGCCAGCGCGCTGACGGCTTGTAATTCGGTACAGGTTCTTACACATCGCTGACAACGGATACATTTGCTGTCGTCCTTGCTGATTGAAGGTGAAGAAATGTCAATGATCTTGTCTTTTTGTTTTACGAGATCTGTAAAGACCTGCTGACCGTAGCGATAATCGCCGGCAATCGTTTGCAGTTCACAGTTTCCATTTTTAAAACACTTGGTACAATCGGCATTATGCTCACTCAGTAGGAGTTCCACCACATGCTTACGAGCCGTGCGTACACTTTTGCTGTTGGTGTGAATCTCCATCCCTTCTGATACCGGCGTGGCACAGCTGGCGGCAAGCAAGCGGGCACCTTTCACCTCAACAATACATACACGACAGTTGCCGGCTACGCTGAGGTCCTCATGGTAACATAAGGTAGGAATGTGAATATTGAGTTTCTTAGCTGCATCTAGGATCGTAGTACCCTCTTCAACAGTTACCGGTTTATCGTTTATCTTGAGATTGACAAAATACTTAGCCATGGGTTTGCTTGTTTTTGACGATTAATAAATGATCTCTTCCCTGAAGTTATCGACGATAGAGATAAAAGGATTGGCAACACTCTGGCCAAGTCCGCATTTGGCAGCTACTTTCATCGTTTGAGAAAGCTTCTTGAGATCTTCGAGGTAGGAGGGTTTTCTCTCCCCTTTTTTTACAGCTTCGATGCCTTTCAGCAGCTGCTGGCAACCAACGCGACAAGGGGTGCATTGACCACAACTCTCCTCGGTGAAGAACTCAAGATAGTCATGCAGCACATTATACATGGAACGGCTGCTGTTAAAAATCATCATAGATCCACCGGTGGGAATTCCTTCAAAGCCAATGATGGTGGATTCGAAGTTCTTTCGCGGAACACAATGTCCGGATGCACCACCAACCTGTACGGCCTTGGCATCACCATCACCGAAATCATGAACAAAATCCTGCAAAGGCATCCCCAGCTCAAGTTCATGGATACCAGCATGGGGCGTATCCCCTGATACAGAGAACACTTTTGAACCACGGGAGTCTTTGGTTCCCAAAGCTTTGAATTTCTCAACACCCAGTCGACAGATCATGGTCACATAAACCAGGGTCTCTACATTGTTAATGACTGTAGGTTTGTAGTTATAACCAGCCACGGTAGGGTAGGGTGGTTTGTTTCTTGGCTCGCCCCTGAAACCTTGCATCGACTCAAACAAAGCGCTCTCTTCACCACAGATATAGGCACCACTTCCTGAAACCAAAAAGATTTTAAAGTCAACATTTCGATCCCGTAATTGTTTGTTAAACAGGTCAATCTTAGCCTGGAGATCTTTTTTCAGGAAGTTATACTCGCCCCTGAGATAGATATAACCTTCACTGGCACCAATGGCATAACCACAAATCGCCATCCCCGTAAAAACCTTTTCAGGGACACGGTCAAGGATCTCACGGTCTTTGAATGTCCCGGGTTCTCCCTCATCAGCATTACAGATGACATATTTTGCGTCACTGTCTTCATTTTTTGTAAATTTCCATTTCAGACCTGTTGGAAAGCCTGCGCCCCCACGACCTTTTAGTCCTGAGTCGATCACGTCCAGAATTACCTCATCCCGGGACTTGCTGAGGGTCTTGTCTAAAGTTCCCAGGAAATCACAATCGGTGAGATCAAATATAATATCTACTTTTTTTAAACTTTTCGTTTCCATAATTTTCCTTTTTCTATTAGCTGGCTATGGACTATTTCTTGTCTCTCTTATATTCTTCGAGGATATCAATTGCACGTGCTGCTGTCAATTCAGGGAAGATTTCGTCGTTGATCAGCATTACAGGTCCTTTGTGACACCATCCCAGGCAGTTGGCCGTAAGTAAGGTGAACATCTTGTCGTGAGAAGTTTCCCCTACTTTGATTTTTAACTGATCTTCCATTGCGTGAATGATCTCATCTTTCCCTGACATATGACAAGAAATCGTCTTGCAGATCCGGATGATGTTCTTGCCACGTGGTACTGTGTCAAGAAAAGTATAAAAAGAGGCTGTCCCGTAAACATCTGCCGTTGCCAGATCAAGTTCTTTGGCCACAGAGACCATGGCCTCTTCGGATAAATAACGCTCAGCTGCCACAAGGCCCTGAAGTACAGGCATCAGACTGTTCCTGGAACGCCCGTGTTTTTCAACAAGTTCTTTAACCAGATTTTCTGTATTTGACATAATTTTTTGGATTGAATTAAGTTATTGTTATTCATTTAACAAATACCCCGCAAAGATACGGTCTTTTATTGTTACTGAATTAACAATGCATTGAATATTTTGCTGAATCAATCAATTTATAATTATTCTAAATTTGCTGAATCCAAACTACTTAACCTTCACAGGAATCATGCGTTATTTTTTGCAACTTTCATATAATGGGAATGCCTATCATGGCTGGCAGATCCAACCCAATGCCGTCAGTGTGCAAGAAATAATGAACGAACGCCTCTCTTTGCTGTTAAAAACTAACATCATGCTTACTGGGTGCGGCCGGACAGACACAGGAGTGCATGCCCGTGAGTTCTTCGCTCATTTCGACTTTCCTGAAACCTGGAGTCAGCAAGAATGCACACAGCTTGGGTACAAGCTGGATAAATTCCTACCCTACGACATCGCTGTTTATAAAGTATTTCAGGTGAAAGATGCTGCTCACGCCCGCTTTTCTGCAGCTTCACGTACCTACAATTACCTGATCAGCCTTCAAAAAGATCCATTCATGGATCTTTTTGCCTATCATTTTAGCATCCCCCTCGACCTGGAAGCAATGAATCATTGTGCCAAAATTCTGCTGGAATACAAAGACTTTGCCTGTTTTTCGAAAGTCGACAATGACAGCATGACCACTGATTGTATATTGAAAGAAATCTCCTGGACTCAGCATAACAATCAGCTGATATTTTCAATTAAAGCCAATCGTTTTTTGAGAAACATGGTCAGGGCTATCGTCGGAACCCTGATGGATATAGGCAGAGGCAGATATGGTGAGGAGAAACTGAGAGAAATCCTGGGATCCGGAAATCGCCGTCAAGCCGGGGAATCCGTCCCTGCCCATGGCTTATACCTGCAGAAGGTGGAATACCCTGAAAGTATATTCATGGCACCTCATCGTTTAGACCCCTGAAAATCTAGTCATTGCACCTCATCCAACAATAGCTCCGTGTAAATAACTATATCTGATTTCCGAAACACCGATAATTATCATTCTCAAATCTCTCTTCAAAAAGAAGTTTTCCATGGAAAGCCGGTGCCTTCTTGCCTTTGACAAAGAGCTTGTCGCCCTCAAGCACTCTGGCTTCATCCCAAAGTCCAAGGGCGAAAAATGAATCCAGCAACTCCAATCCGCCTTCTACAATGAGAGATTGTATCCCCCTGGAATACAATGTGTCTAATAATTGTGGAATTATAGCAGCGGTAAAATCAAGTTTCAGATAATGAATCGGCGGATCATCCTCTTTTTCAACAGAAGTCAGGATGAGCGTTGGCGCTGAACGGTCGAACAATTTGAGATGACCCGGCAAGCTAAGATTCTCATCGATTACAATTCTTAAGGGATTTCTTCCTGCCCATTCTCTGACGGTCAGTGCAGGATCATCGTTATAAGCTGTCCGGGTACCAACCATCACCGCATCTTCCATGGATCGCCACTGATGGACCAGTTGTTTCATGCTGTCATTCGTAATCCAGTTGCTGCGATTCGAGCCTGGCTTACTCCGGTCGATGTCGATAAATCCATCCCGGGTCTGTGCCCATTTCAGGATGATATAAGGCCTTTTCTTTTGAAAGAAAGTTACAAATCGACGATTCATCTGAAGGGCTTCTTCAGACAATACCCCACTAATGACCTCAACGCCAGCCTGGCGTAGCTTTATTAGGCCTTGCCCGACTACCAATGGATTCGGATCGGTATGGGCTATCACAAGTCGTTTTACCCCGCTGTCGATGATCAGGTCAGCACAAGGTGGAGTCTTGCCGTGATGACAGCATGGCTCAAGATTTACATAAAGTGTGGCCTGTTTTAATAGCCTCTGATCTGCGACCTGGCTGATCGCATTCACTTCAGCATGTGGCCCGCCAAATTTCTGATGAAAACCCTCCCCGATAATCCGATCACCAATAGCCAGAACAGCCCCTACCAGCGGATTGGGGGAGACACTCCCAAGACCTTGCCTGGCAAGATCAAGACACCTTTGCATGAATTTCTCGTCCAACTCCATGATGCAAAGGTATATTTTAGGTGTTAAACCTGATCAGCCGAAGGATAGAATATTTACTTTTATGCCATGGACCCTATAAAAATGACTTTTGGCAGTCTTGTTCCCTATCTCTTGAAAGACTTAGAACAAATGTATGACAGCCGCGAAATTCCGTCGCTGCTTTATTTAATGGCTGAAAACCGTTGGGGTATGTCCAAAGGACAACTATTGCTGCAGCGGGAAGACGATCTCAGTCAAAACCAAATCAATGATCTGGAAAACATACTCTCGGAATTGAAATTAGGAACCCCGATACAATATATATTAGGGTGCGCCTGGTTTTACGACTACCAGTTTCGAGTGAATCCCAATGTGTTGATCCCAAGGCCGGAGACGGAGGAGTTACTTGCGTGGGCGTTGGGGGCGTGGGGAAATGAGGGAAGTGGAAAGTGGGGGATGGGGGAAGCGGGGGATGGGGAACCTGAAAAAAGACGAAGAATTCGTATTTTGGATATTGGGACGGGAAGTGGATGTATTGCAATCACGCTGAAGTTAAAAATACCTGATGCAGATGTATGGGCGATGGATGTGTCGCTGCCTGCCCTTGAAACAGCACGTTATAATGCTGAAAGTCTCGGTGCTGAAATAAAATTTATATTGGGCGACATCCTCGCCTGGGACAAAAGCAATTTGGGTGATTTCGATATAATCATCAGCAATCCGCCCTATATCACCACCAATGAAAAAATGCTGATGCGCGCTAATGTCCTGGAATTTGAGCCTGAGATGGCACTATTCGTCCACGACGACGACCCTTTAATTTTTTATAATGCTATAGCTGACTTTAGTAAAAAATACCTGGCAAGATCCGGAAAGCTATTTTTCGAGATTAACGAGGCTTTTGGAAAGGACATGATTGCTTTGTTGAAAAACAAAGGTTTTACAGACATCATGCTGAATCAAGATATCCACGGAAAAGACCGCATGATTTCCGCTTTACAAAGATGACAAAGACAAAAGCTTCATGCCCCTTTGTATGGATCATAAAAGATAGTGTCGGCATTACATAGGGTCATCTCAATGCCCGCATCCACAGGCTTTTGTCTTTTTACCTGCCAGGGTAAAGCTGGCAACCTCGGCCTGTCCTTTCTTGTATGGTGCTGATTCTTCCAGTATTTCCACCGTTACGAAACCAGCTTCTTCAAGATGACGCATGTATTCATCACGTGTAATGGCGCCTGCCCAGCATTCTGCCACAGCCACAGGATCGGTTCTGTATTCTTCAGCAATGGGAAGTGTTGCATAAATGTCACTGATCACAAAGCGCCCGTCCTTCTTTAAAATACGAAAGATCTCTTTCCACACCGCAAGTTTGTCAGAGGCATGATTCAGGGTGCAATTCGAAATTACCAGGTCAGCAGTGCGGTCTGGTAACGTGATCTGCTCCAGTTCACTTTGAATGAAACAAACATTAAGGACGCCGAATTTCTCTGCGCTTTTACGTGCCTTGTCGATCATCCCTCCGGAGATATCAATGCCATAGATAAATCCAGTGTCACCCACGATTTCAGCCATCCGCAAAGCATCAGTGCCCCGACCACTTCCCAGATCAACACAAACATCTCCAAGTTGCGGATCTGCTAAATTAATCGCACCACCGCAGGAAAGACAACAATCCGTTTCAGCCAGTGCGCTATAGCGCTTATCAATTTCCTTTATTTCCATCATGAAAAATTTATAGTTTGACTTTCTTTAACAAGACCGGCAAGGACTATTTACCAGGAAAAAACCTATGGCGCTGCCAAAAATCACACTTGATATTGGGTTGCTGGTAATGGCGCAAGTTCCTGAGGCACATCCTACATAATGGTAATATAGGAATCCAGCGATTCCTCCTAAAATAAGCCCGGCAGCAGGCTTCCAGAAACCTGAGGACTTTAGAAATTCCTTGAAAGTCTTTGGGGCTGATTTATTCTCACAACTCTCTTCCATATAGTATATATTTCTTTAAATGGCTTAGGGGATTTCTGCCCCAAATACTGGGGGCAAAGTTAATAATTATTTTGATTAAATCGCTTTAATATCACTATTGGTGTATTTTATTTTATGCAACAAACATTTTTCTGAAAATAATCTTTGCATTAATTTATTTTAATATCTTTAATTTGTCTAAACATAAAATAATTTCCCGATCAAAATCTCAATAAAAAACACGCTCATGAATAAGTCAAAATTGAGGATATTTACTGTATTGTTGGTTTTGCTTTCTATTCAGTATTCATTTTGTTTTGCACAGAAACAGGGCCAGGAGAAGATTGATTCGATGCTTACGGCGCTTAAAACATCTTTTAAAACAGATACGGCTAAAGTAAATCTTCTCGATGACATTGCATGGGAATATCAGGATGTTAGCCCGGATGAAGGGATAAGTTTTGCACTTCAAGGACAAAAACTTGCCCAGAAGCTGTCTTTCGCTAAAGGGATCTGTAAGTCATACCTCAGCATGGGATCCTGTTATTATGTCAAGTCTGATTATGAGAAAGCCTTACTGAATTTTAATAAAGCATTAGACATCAGCGAAGCAATCAATGACAAAAGCACCAGTGCAACGATCTATTTAAACCTGGGCAACTTAAGTTTTAACCAGTCCGACTTTCCCAAAACAATTGATTTTTACAACAAAGCTTTGAAGGCTCTGGAAGCATCGCGCGAGTTTGGCCGCTTTGCAAGTGTTTATGGAAACCTTGGCAATGTATATCTGGTAAAGGGAGATTATCCAAAGTCACTGGACTATCAGTTAAAATCGCTGGAATCAGCTGAAAAATCAAACAATCTTAAAGTTCAGGGGAACGCTTTGGTTGGAATAGGCAATGTTTACTCCCGGATTCCAGACTATCCCAAAGCAATAGATTATTATTATAAGTCCCTCAAAATATTTGAATTATCAGGCAACAAAAAGGGGAGCGCGTATTCATATGGAAGTGTCGGGGTTATCTATTACCGACAAAAGAATTACAAGAACGCAATTGACAATTTCTGCCTTGCAGAAAAATTCTCAATCCTGGTTGGCGACAAACGCGGTACAGGGATAACCTATACTAATATTGGTAATATATATACTGATCAGAAACTGTACAAAAAAGCACTTGAGTATCATCTTAAGGCCCTTTCAGTATTTAAATTATGTAACTCCAGGTCGAATATTGCCTCTGCCCAAAACAACCTTGGCAATGTATACACCGAGTTGAATGATTATCCACAGGCCATCTTTTATTATAAAAATGCTTATGACCTGAATGTTGAACTGGGAATAAAAAGCGGAACACTCTATTCTCTCAAAGGGATGGGGACTTTGTACCTTAAGATGGTGACGGGGGTATCCTCTTCAAAAACGGCTGACCCCGAATTCAAGAGGCTGTTTAACAATGAAGAAAACCTCGGGTACGCTATAAAATATAGCAGGATGGCTGTTGTCTTAGGGAAAGAACTCAATGAATCGGACCCCATGATGGAAGCTTATTATAATATCTCAAAATCATTCAGACTCAAAAATAATTGGGAATACGCATTACTATATTCTGACTCTGCAAGGGCGCTTCAAGATTCAATGTTCAATAGTGAAAACGAACAGAAAATCGCCGAGATCGAAGCCAGAAGGGTTGATGATCTGCATGATACAGAAATGAAGATAATAAATCTAAATGTCAAAAATCAACGAATCGCCATTGCTGCCATTTCTTTGGGTTTGTTGTTGATGATACTCTTTGCGCTTCTGATTTATCGTTCACTAATGATTAAAAAGAAATACAACAATTTACTTGAAGCGGAAGTTCAGGCCCGGACAGCAGAACTCGTTCAGGCGAATAAAAGCTTACAAAAAGCCAAAGAAGAAGTTGAAGTTCTTGATCACGCAAAAAGTGAATTCCTGAATATATTATATCACGAGATCAGAACACCACTCAATGGAATCCTTGGCTCAGTGGACATTCTAAAGACATCTGACAGCCCTGACACCACTAAAATGATGGTCGATATTTTAGACCAATCTGTTCATCGGCTGGAGACTTTCTCATTAAAAACTTTAGACATCTCTGTCCTGAGAACCCAAGGAAACAAAGTGCTACGTCCTCATTATGTGGATATCAGCAAATTGGTGTCGGATGTCTGTGATATGCACATCCCTGCTTTTCAGAAAAAAGGGATCTTTTTAGAGATAAATTCATCCGGCACCGAATGTTTTGCCTTAGTTGATGAATCTTACTTCATAAAATGTCTCAATAATATTATTGAAAATGCCATCCACCATTCCCCTGAGAATGGGAAAATACATGTAGAGACATTCAAACATGAAGCATTGATTTCCATTAACGTCATAGATCAGGGGCAGGGATTTACCAAAAAGCTTCTCGACTCGCCTTTGATCCCATTCAACGTAAACAACCACCTGGTTTCTGATTCAGGTTTGGGCTTATACCTGACGTCATTAATTGCAGAGGCTCATAAAGGCAGTCTTGACATAGGAAATAATGAAGCTGGCGGCGCTTTTGTTAAGGTTAATATCCCTAGTTAAAGAATCAAATTCACTTTGCCCGGTATCTTGAAACTGAACGCAGAACCTTTGCCCTCTTCACTCATTACCAATAGTTTCCCGCCATGCCTTTCGATGAATTGTTTGCAAAGAATCAATCCCAGCCCCGTACTGGGCTCTCCATCGGTGCCGACTCGGTTGCTTTGAACATCAAGCCGGAATAAATTTTCGACCATTGCACTGTTCATTCCGATGCCAGTGTCCTGTACCGTGATTTCTACTGAGTCGCTGCTTGTCAGTATTGCATTTATACTGACAGTATCTCCCGTATTGCTGAATTTCAAGGCATTATTGACAATATTACGGATAACGGATGATAACATATGTCCGTCAGCCAAGACTTCCAAAGCATCCGGAATATCATAGCTGATCGCAATACCCTTTTTATTGGCTAACTCCAATGTCGAATACAGGCAGTCAGCGATCAGTTGCTGTAAAAAAAACGTTTTGGGCTCAAAATTGATTAATCCCTGTTGTGAACGTGACCACTCAAGCAAGTTTTCCAACAAACGGAAAAGCGTTTTCGCAGAACCCCGCAATTGTTTTGCTATCATTTGAATCTCATCCTGTGTCAGGCTTGGCAATTCTTCATCCATAATTTCAGTCAACCCCAAAAACCCACTGAAAGGGCCGCGTACGTCGTGGGCGATAATTGAGAAAAATTTATCCTTTTCAGCATTGATTTTTCGAAGTTCGTCATTTTTAAGTATGATCTCTTCCTCTGCAAGCTTGCGTTCAGTAATATCAACCGCAGTTATATGGCATTGTTCTCCATTTTCTGCAACGATCCCGCTAAGAAAAACGTGAAGCGGCTGACTTTCCATAGTCTTTATGGTCACTTCACATGATTCCTTAACGCTGCTTTCCCATACTTTCTTGAAAAAATGATTGTAAATTGCTATTGTTTCTTCTGATAAAAAAAAGCCAAACTGATTGTTTATTAATTGCTGCCGGTCTTTGCCAAACATCTTTGCCCCGGGGAGGTTCAGTTCGATTATATTTCCATCCTTGTATAACGTATAATAACCCGATGGTGCAAAATCATACAATTCAGTAAATTTCTGGGCCTCAATTTCTATCTGCTCTTTTGCCTGTATAAGCTCCTCCTGTTGAATTTTCAGCTCCAACTGGTGAACCTCATGTTCATGCGTAAGTTTTGTCAGCTCGACAATGGCAACACTTAGTTCATCTGCCCGCTTTGCTTTCTCTTCATTCTGGAAGGCTAGCTCAATGTTCGCGATAACTAACTCTGCTGCCCGTTTTCCCTTTTCTTCATTTTGAAAGGCAAGCTCTTTATTTGCGATAACTAACTCTGCTGCCCGTTTTCCCTTTTCTTCATTTTGAAAGGCAAGCTCTTCA